>Ga0070741_10002755_pt1 | contig 45893 bp, 38 predicted proteins | sample Coa_R1_4_FD_66440 | JGI IMG/M metagenome (GOLD analysis project Ga0070741, IMG submission 66440) | Surface soil microbial communities from Centralia Pennsylvania, which are recovering from an underground coalmine fire - Coalmine... | ecosystem: Environmental > Terrestrial > Soil > Unclassified ... | reverse complement strand
GCGATCGTCGCGGTGGAAGGAAAGCCGGTGCAATGGCTGAGCCAGGTCAACGACCCCAACCTTCATCTGGTGCCGGTCGATTACGACAAATCGCTGCGCGACGAGTATCTGCCGTCACAGCTGATGCCGGAGGACTATCCCGGCCTGATCTCCGGCTCCCAGCCGGTCGGCACCATTGCGGCGGAGGCCGTTCTCGCCGCCTATAATTGGCAGCCGGGGAGCGATCGCTATCGGCGATTGGCGCTATTGGTGGACTCCCTGTTCTCCAACTTGAACAAGCTGCAGCAGCCGCCCTACCATCCGAAATGGCAGGAGCTCGCGCCGCTGGCGCCGGTTGCCGGCTGGACCCGCTTCAGGGCGGCGCAGGAGTGGATCGATCGTACCGCCCCTGCCCCGGCGGCCTCAACCCATGCAAACGCGGCGCCAAGGGCGCCCGCTGACAGCCCGCCGGAGGACCCGACGCTCTATCGCGAATTTCTGCAATGGAGAGCAAATCATCTGAGGGAGCAGCAGCGGGCGGACTCGGCAATCGAGGAGCCTGTGCCGATCAAGAAGCACACCGAGCGTGCCAGGGAGGTTGAGCATGCCAGGCACGCCGACAGACGACGGCGCATCTACTAGATCGTGATGCGATTCAGAAGAATCGCATCACGATCTCAATGTGCGTTTACTTCGCCGGCTCGAGGATCGAGACGTAGTTGGCGACCGCAGCGCCGCCCATGTTGAAGATACCGCCGAGCTGCGGCCCGTTGAGCTGCATGCCCTCGGGCGCCTGGCCGGCGAGCTGCATCGCCGTCATCACATGCATGGAGACGCCGGTCGCGCCGATCGGATGTCCCTTGGCCTTCAGACCGCCGGACGGATTGACCGGCAGCTTGCCGTCCTTCTGCGTCCAGCCTTCCTTGATCGCCCGCGCGCCCTGTCCGCGCGGGGTCAGGCCCATCGCTTCATATTCGATCAGCTCGGCGACGGTGAAGCAGTCATGGGTCTCGACAAAGGAGAGATCGGACAGCTGCAGGCCGCCCTTCTCCAGCGCGCGCTGCCAGGCGACAGTGCAGCCCTCGAACTGCAGGATGTCGCGCTTGGACATCGGCAGGAAATCCTGCGCATGCGCGGTGGCACGGAAATTGATCGCCTTGCCCATGGTTTTGGCGGTCTCTGAGTCCGTCAGCACCAGCGCGGCCGCACCGTCGGAGACGAGCGAGCAGTCGGTGCGCTTCAGAGGCCCCGCGACATAAGGGTTCTTTTCGCTCTCGGAGCGGCAGAACTCGAAGCCAAAATCCTTGCGCATCTGCGCGAACGGATTGGCGACGCCGTTCTTGTGGTTCTTGGCGGCAATCAGCGCGAGCGCGTCCGACTGGTCGCCATATTTCTGGAAATAGCCTTGCGCAATCTTGCCAAACACGCCGGCAAAGCCGCCGACGGTGTCGCCGTCCTCAGGCAGATACGAGGCCTTCAACAGGTTCTTGCCGATCTCGGCCGAGGGCGTGCGCGTCATCTGTTCGACGCCGACCACCAGCACGAATTTCGCCTGGCCTGCGGCAATGGCGCGGATGCCCTGATGCACGGCGGCCGACCCGGTCGCGCATGCGTTCTCGACCCGCGTCGCCGGCTTGAAGCGCAGCGCCGGATCGGCCTGCAGCACCAGCGACGCCGTAAAGTCCTGCGGCGAGAAGCCGGCGTTGAAATGCCCGAGCACGATCTCGTCGACATCAGCGGCTGAGATGCCGGCATCCGCCATCGCCTCATTGGCGACGCGGACCACGAGGCTCTCGACGGTTTCGGTATCGAACTTGCCGAATGGCGTATGCGCCCATCCGATGATGCTGGCTGTCATGACGTCTCTCCCAAATGCGTACGGTCAATCAACGAACTTGCCACCAAGTTCGTCCTCGATGTGGATGCGAATGATGTCCTCGAAGTTCTTCTCAGCCGTGGTGAAGCCGAGTTCCCGCGCCCTCTTCGCCTCGAAATTACGCGGCCAGCCGTCGACAATACCCATGATGAACTGATCCGGCACGCGCTTGATGCGGGCGGCGACCTTCTCGCCAGCGACGCGCTTCAAGGCCGCGATCTGCTCGCCGACCGTAGCGGACAGGCCGGGCATGGTGAGGTTGCGACGCGGGCCGACGGCCGCAAGGTCCATCGTGCCGGCATGGAGCAGAAAGCCGACCGCCGACCGCGGCGTCGCATGCCAATGGCGCACCTCTTCCGAGACCGGCAACACCGCCTCCTGGCCTGCGAGCGGCTCCCGCAAAATGTTGGAGAAGAAGCCGGAGGCTGCCTTGTTGGGCGCGCCCGGACGGATGCAGATCGTCGGCAGCCGAATGCCAATCCCGTCCAGGAAGCCGCGGCGGGAGTAGTCGGCCAGCAGCAGTTCGCCAATGGCCTTCTGGGTGCCGTAGCTCAGAAGCGGCGTGTGGAAGAACTCATCGCCGATCGCGTCCGGGAATGGCGCGCCGAACACGGCGATCGAGGAGGTAAAGACCACGCGCGGCTTGTAGCCCCCGCCAGCGAGGCGGATCGCATCGAGCAGCATCCGGGTCCCGTCGAGATTGATGCGATAGCCCTTGTCGAAATCAAGCTCCGCCTCGCCCGAGACGATCGCCGCGAGATGGAAAATCGCATCCGGCCGCCCCGCGATCAGCTTCTCAGCGGCTCCGGGCACCGCAAAATCGCCGGCAACGACCTCGACCGGGAAGCCGGCGTTTTCCGGCTTCTTCGGCGCAACCACGTCGTGAAGGGTCAGCCGGGTGATCTCGCTCTTGCCGAGCCGCCCGTCGCGCGCGAGGCGTTCCACCAATTTGCGGCCGACCATGCCGGCAGCGCCCAGAACCAGAATATGCAAGAGCCAACTCCTCGTTGTTTTTGTTCTTTCGCGAAGGCCTATCCTTGGTTCACCTCCCCAGCGGGGAGAGGTGAAGCGTCCTCCGCTTCAGCCATGTACCTACCATGTCCGGAGCCAGCCTTTACTCCTTAACGGCGCCGGTCATGGCCGACACATAATGCTCAACGAAGAAGGCGTAAAGGATGACCAGCGGCAAAGAGCCGGCCAGCGCACCTGCCATCAGCGCGCCCCAGTGATAGACGTCGCCGTCGACGAATGCGGTGACGATCGCCACCGGCACGGTCTTGTGCTGGGTCGATTGCAGAAAGGTCAGCGCATAGATGAACTCGTTCCAGCACAGCGTAAAGCAGAAAATGAAAGCGGAGATCAGGCCAGGCACCGAAAGCGGCAGCACGATCTTGACCAGGATCTGCCAGCGGCTTGCACCATCGATCAGCGCACATTCTTCAAGCTCGAACGGAATGGTCTTGAAGTAACCCATCAAGAGCCAGGTCGAGAACGGGATCAGGATGGTCGGATAGGTCAGGATCAGCGCCAGCGGTGAATCGAACAGGCCGTATTGGAAGACGACGGTCGCGAGCGGGATGAAAAGGATCGACGGCGGAACGAGATAGGCGAGGAAGATCAGGCCGCCGACGAGGTTTGCCCCCTTGTAGCGCAGCCGCACGATGGCGTAAGCCGCCAGCACGCTGGCTGCGATCGACAGAGCTGTCGCGCCGACCGCGACGTACATCGTGTTCCAGAGCCAGTGCGGGTAATAGCTCTCGAACAACAGCTTATGGAAATGCTTGAGCGTGGGGCTCCAGGTCCAGAACGGACTGTAGGTGTCCATGTCGAGCAGCTGCTCGTCCGGCTTCACCGCTGTCAGCGCCATCCAATAGAATGGGAACAAGAGGATGAGAAGAATGATCGACAGCGGCAGATAGAGCGTCACCAGACGGCGCGGCACCGACTGCAGGTAGCTCATGCCCTCGCTGTTATCGACCCGCGGCGTCGACAAAATGGACTTGAGATCTGCCTTTGAGGCTGGGAGGTCAGTCATTATTATCTCCCTGCTGCCATTTGCGACGTTGCAGCCCGAACCAGGAGATCATGATCGCCGCGAGCAGGAACGGGATCATGGCGGTCGAGATCGCCGCCCCCTCCCCCAATTCCCCACCGATGATAGCGCGCTGATATGACAGGGTCGCCATCAGCTGCGTGGCGTTAACCGGGCCGCCGCGGGTCAGCGCCCAGATCAGCTGGAAGTCGGTGAAGGTGAAAAGCACCGAGAACGTCATCACGACTGCGATGATCGGGGTGAGCAACGGATAGGTGATATAGCGGAAGCGCTGCCAGCTCGAAGCGCCGTCCAGCGTGGCAGCCTCATAGAGCGAAGGTTGCACCGTCTGCAGACCAGCCAGCAGCGTGATGGCGACGAAAGGAACACCGCGCCAGATATTGGCGAAGATCACGCAAACGCGCGCCCAGGTCGGGTCGCCGAGGAAATTGATGTTCTGCGTAATCAAGCCGAGATGCTTGAGCGACCATGAAATGATCGAGAACTGCGCATCGAAGATCCACCAGAACGCGATGGCCGAAAGCACCGTCGGCACGATGAAGGGGATCAGGACCAGCGCACGCAGCATGGCCTTGAACGGCAAATTTTCATTCAACAGCAGGGCGAGATAAAGACCGACCGCAAATTTGATCGAGCTGGCGACTGCGGTGTAGAGCATCGTATTGAATACCGACAGCCAGAAGACGTCATCGCCCCACAGCCATTGGTAATTCTCGATGTCGATGAACTCACCCGGCTGCCCGATCTTGGCGTCGGTGAAAGAGAGCCACACGCCGAGGCCAAGCGGATAGGCCAGGAACAGAATCAAAAAGCCCATCGCCGGCAGCATGAACCAGAAGCCGAGCCAGTTCTTGTTGTGCTTGAGCTGATCCCAGCTGGAGGCTTCGCGGATTTCAGCTTTCGCGCGCCGGGGTGCAATTGCAACATCAGCCATGGGCGACATTCCGAGCAAGAGATTTGAGGGGCCGCGGGCGGTGACGACCACCGCCCGCGGCCGCGATGTTCAGGTGCGATAGATCCGTTTCAATTGCCGCTCGGCTTCGGCGACGGCCCCCTTTGCGTCCTTGGCGCCGGTGCAGTAGTTGGCAAACATGTCGACGACGATGAAGTTGGCGATTGCCTCTTCCGCCCTCTGGTCGGGCGTGCCGATGCCGGAAACAGGAAGCGAGCGCTTGGAGGCCTGCGAGAACACCCAGTTCTTCGGATCCGCCTTCCAGATCGGTGCGTCATCGTAGGCATTGAGCGTCTGGGTCAGGTAGCCGCGCGAGGCCTGCAGCCACTTGCCGTACTGGTCCTTCTCGAGCAGAAAGGTGATGAAGGCCTTGGCGGCATTCGGGTATTTGGTGAAGTTGAATGCCAGCATCGGCATGATGAGCTGTTGTTCGGTCGGCTTGCCGATGGGGCCAACCGGCCACAGGGCGTGATAGGTATCGTCGGCGAGGTCCTTCATCTTCGGATCCTTGTCCGCGGCATTTTTCTCCGCGATGTAGATGGAGATGCCGTTGGACGTGCAATAGAGATCGCCGGCGAGGAAGGCCTTGTTGTTGGAAGAGTCGTTCCAGGAGGCCACGCCAGGGATGAAGGTCTCCGAAAGAGCCTTGCAGTAATCGAGTGCCTTGAACGTTTCCGGCGAATTGATGACCACCTTGTCGTGCTGGTCGATGGTCCACGCATTGTGGCCCCACAAAATCCAATGCAGCCAAGCGTTGGCATCGCCTGAGGCGTGTCCCAGCGCGAAACCGGCCGGCGTATTGTTCTTCTGCAGCGCCTTGCACATTTCGAGAAAGCCAGGGAAGTCCTTGGGGAATTCCTGGAAGCCCGCCTTCTCCATCGCCGATTTGCGGTAGACCATGTAGCCGCCGTCGGTGGCGATGGGGATGCCGAGCCAATCGTTTCCATGCCTGACGGTCTTCTCCGGCGCATCCGTCCAGCCGCCGTATTTCTTGCCCAGATAATCGGCCACATCGTTCATCTTCACGACCTTGGTCGGGAAGAGTTGCGGCAATGCGTGCAGACCCCAGACCAAATCGAGCCCGGAGCCGGTATTCGCGGCGACGGATGCCTTCGGCTGTACGTCCTCGAAGGACTCACTGAAAACGTTCATTTCGGTGCCGGTGGCAGCCTTGAACGCCGCCACGACTTCGTTGAAGGCTGCATCCTCCGAAGGAACGAAGTACTTCCAGCGCATCAGGGTCAGCTTGGCGCCCGGCTCCGCCTTGAACGGCGATTCCTCCGCCCAGGCCTTGGCGAAATCGAACAGCGCGGGCCCCGTGAGTGCTCCGGCCGTGGCCAGCGCCGTGCCTCCCTGCAGCAAAGCGCGGCGGGTAACATCCGTCATGGTCGTCTCTCCCTTAAGCTATATTGATTGTTTTTGGTGCGTTAGGCGTTCAGTCGCTTTCCCGTCGTCTCGTCGAACAGATGAACCACCGAGGAATCAGGCTTCAGCTTGACCTTGTCCCCGGGATTGAACTGGTGCCGCTCGCGGAACACCGCCACCACCTGCTCGCCGCCGAGCTTGGCATAGACCTGGGTCTCCGAGCCGGTCGGCTCGACCACGATGATCTCGGCATCCGCGCCGTCGTCAGCAATGGTGAAATGCTCGGGCCGCACGCCATAGACCGTGGGCCTGCCGTCGGAATTGGCGGGCGCCGTCTTCAGCGGCAGCTTGATGCCGTTCGGCCCCTCGAACGAGGCGCTGCCGTTCACCGTCACCTTGCCTTTGAGGAAATTCATCGCCGGTGAGCCGATGAAGCCGGCGACGAACTGGTTGTCCGGCTTGTCATAGAGCTGGAGCGGCGAGCCGATCTGTTCGACAATGCCGTCATGCATCACGACGATCTTGTCGGCCATGGTCATGGCCTCGATCTGGTCGTGGGTGACGTAGACGGTGGTGGTCTTCAGCCGCTGGTGCAGTTCCTTGATCTCGGTGCGCATGGCCACACGCAGCTTGGCGTCCAGATTCGACAACGGCTCGTCGAACAGGAACACCTGGGGATCGCGCACGATGGCCCGCCCCATGGCGACGCGCTGGCGTTGGCCGCCGGAGAGCTGCCGCGGGTAGCGCTCGAGCAAGGGCGTCAGCGCCAGGATCTCGGCGGCGCGCTGCACACGCCTGTTGATCTCTTCGGATTTGGCGCCCCGCAGCTTGAGCGAGAAGCCCATATTATCAGCAACCGTCATGTGCGGATAAAGCGCGTAATTCTGGAATACCATGGCAATGTCCCGCTCCTTGGGCTGGACATTGTTGACCACGCGCTCGCCGATCGAGATCGTGCCCGAGGTGATGTTTTCGAGCCCTGCAAGCATCCGCAAAAGGGTCGATTTGCCGCATCCGGAGGGGCCGACCAGGACGACGAACTCCCCATCCTCGATCGGGATCGTGACGCCATGCAGGACCTCAAAGCCGCCGAACGATTTCCTGACGTCGCGAATATGCACTGAGGACATCAAGTCCCTCCCCGATTTCTTAAATCCCCCGCGGACATACGTCCGAAGGCCAGTTTTGATTGGTCCGCGTCTTACCAGACTTTTTCAGCCATGTCGTTGGATCAAAGTCGTAAATCGTCACCCTTGCATCGGAGAGATTTGCGATCCGAGCGCCATGATGTAAACATCGGACGAAACGTCAATGCCGCTCATGCGCCGCTCAAAAATCAGGCGTGTGTGCGCTGCGGGAGAAACCATGAACAAGCCGCTAACCGGCGTCGCGAGGCGCAAGCTCCGTTCCCAGGAATGGTTCAACAACCCTCATAACCCCGGCATGACCGCGCTCTATCTGGAGCGCTATCTCAACTTCGGGCTGACCCGGAAGGAATTGCAATCCGGCAAACCGATCATCGGCATTGCGCAGACCGGCAATGACCTGTCGCCGTGCAACCGCCATCATCTCGAATTGGCACACCGGGTGCGCGAAGGTATCCGCGAGGCCGGCGGGATCGCCATGGAGTTTCCGACTCACCCGATCCAGGAGACCGGCAAGCGCCCGACCGCCGCGCTCGACCGCAATCTCGCCTATCTCGGCTTGGTCGAGGTGCTCTATGGCTATCCGCTGGATGGCGTGGTCCTGACCACCGGCTGCGACAAGACGACCCCTGCCTGCATGATGGCGGCGGCGACCGTGAACCTGCCCGCCATCGTGCTCTCGGGCGGGCCGATGCTCAACGGCTGGCATGGCGGCGAGCGGACCGGCTCCGGCACCATCGTCTGGAAGTCGCGCGAGCGGCTGGCCGCCGGCGAGATCGACTATGAAGAGTTCATGGAGATCGTGGCCTCCTCGGCGCCCTCAGTCGGCCATTGCAACACCATGGGCACGGCCTCGACCATGAACTCGCTGGCCGAAGCGCTCGGCTTCTCGCTGCCCGGCTGCGCCGCCATCCCCGCGCCCTATCGCGAGCGCGGCCAGATCGCCTATGAGACCGGAAAGCGCATTGTCGAGATGGTCTGGGAGGACCTGAAGCCGTCGGATATTTTGACCCGCAAGGCGTTCGAGAACTGTATCGTGGTCAATTCGGCGATCGGCGGCTCGACCAATGCGCCGATCCATATCAATGCGCTGGCCCGCCATGTCGGCGTGGAGCTGTCGATCGATGACTGGCAGAAGATCGGCCATGACGTGCCGCTGCTCGTCAACATGCAGCCGGCCGGCTTCTATCTGGGCGAGGAATTTCACCGCGCCGGCGGCGTGCCGGCCGTGGTGCGCGAATTGATGGCGCACAAGCGCATCCATGAGGATGCGATCACAGCCAATGGCCGCACCATGGGTGACAATTGCCGCGAGGCGATGAAGCCCGACAACGACGTGATCTGGAGCTACGACAAGCCGCTGGTGAAGGATGCGGGCTTTTTGGTGCTGCGCGGCAATCTGTTTGATTCCGCAATCATGAAGACCAGCGTGATCTCAAAGGAATTCCGCGACCGCTATCTCAGCAACCCGAAGGACCTCAACGCCTTCGAGGGTCGCGCCATCGTGTTCGAGGGCCCGGAGGATTACCACGCCCGAATCGATGATCCCGCGCTCGATATCGACGAGAATTGCGTGCTGTTCATCCGCGGCACCGGCCCGATCGGCTATCCCGGCGGCGCCGAGGTCGTCAACATGCAGCCGCCGGCGGCGCTGATCAAACGCGGCATCCTGTCTTTGCCCTGCATCGGCGACGGAAGGCAGTCCGGCACCTCAGGCTCGCCGTCCATCCTCAACGCGTCACCGGAAGCGGCCGCCGATGGCGGCCTTGCGATCCTCAGGACCGGCGACAGGGTGCGCATCGACCTCAACAAGGGCAGCGCCAACATCCTGATCCCGGATGAGGAACTAAAGAAGCGGCATACGGAGCTGAAGGCCAAGGGCGGCTTCCCCTACCCCGCCAACCAGACGCCGTGGCAGGAGCTTTATCGCAACACGGTTGGCCAGCACGCGACCGGCGCCTGCATGGAGCTCGCCACGCGGTATCAGGACATCGCCCACACCATGGGTGTGGCGCGGGATAACCACTGATCCCGCTCCGCCGCCATTGCGCGAGTCCCGTCATTGCGAGCGAAGCGCGGCAATCCAGAGCCACGCATACGACTCTGGATTGCCGCGTCGCTTCGCTCCTCGCAATGACGGAGAAACAGACGAAAATCGAATCTGAGGAGCCCCTATGTCCGACCGCCTGAAGGGCAAGCGTGCCTTCGTCACCGCGGCCTCCGCCGGCATCGGCCGTGCCTGTGCGCTGGCCTTTGCGCGCGAAGGTGCCAGCGTGTTTGCAACCGACATCGACGAGAAAGGCCTTGCCGCCCTCAAGAGCGACGGCATTGCCGATGTTGCGCGGCTCGACGTGCGCGACAGCGCTGCCGTTGCCGCAGCCGCCAAGCGCGTCGGCAGGATGGACATCCTCCTGAACGCCGCCGGCTTCGTGCATCACGGCACGATCCTCGATTGCTCGGACGACGACTTCGACTTCTCCTTCGATCTCAATGTGAAATCGATGCATCGCACGATCCGCGCGTTCCTGCCCGACATGATCGCGGGCGGCGGCGGCACCATCGTCAACATCGCCTCCGCGGCCGGCGTGTTCAAGGCTGCGCCCAATCGCTATGTCTACGGCGCCACCAAAGCTGCAGTCGCCGCGCTGACCCGCTCGGTCGCCGCCGACTTCATCGGCAAGCACATTCGCTGCAACTGCATCTGCCCGGGCACCATCGAGACGCCCTCGATGCTGCAGCGTGCGGCATCCGCCGGCCCCAACGGGCTTGAGATGTTCGTCTCCCGCCAGCCGATGGGCCGGCTCGGCACCGCCGAGGAGATCGCCTCGCTTGCGCTCTATCTCGCGAGCGACGAGAGCGCCTTCACCACGGGCGTGGCCCATGTCATCGACGGCGGCTGGACGCTATAAATAGAGGCAGCCATGAACAGGATCGATCTCAACGGCCGCAGCGCCGTCGTCACCGGGGGTGCCCAGGGGTTTGGACGCGCCATCGCCGAGCGATTTGCCGCGTCAGGCGCCAGCGTTGCGATCTGGGATCACGACCTGGCGCTTGCGGAAAACACGGCGGCCGCCATCGGCGATGCCGCGCGGGCCTTCAAAGTCGACGTCACCGACACGGCTGCAGTCGAACGCGCCCGCGATGAGACGCTGAAGGCCTTCGGCAGGATCGATATCCTCGTCAACAATGCCGGCATCGCCGGCATCAACAAGCCGGTGTGGGAGACCGATCTCGAGGAATGGCGCAGGGTGCTGCGCATCAATCTCGACGGCCCCTTCATCTGCTGCAAGGCGATCGTGCCTGCAATGCTCAAAGCCGGTTACGGCCGCATCGTCAACATCGCCTCCATCGCCGGCAAGGAAGGCAATCCGAACGCCGCGCATTACTCCACGTCGAAAGCCGGCTTGATCGCGCTGACAAAGTCGCTCGGCAAGGAGCTCGCGCAAACCAATATATTGGTCAATGCCGTGACACCGGCCGCCGCCAAGACCGCGATCTTCGACCAGATGACGGAAGAGCATATCAAGTTCATGCTCTCGAAGATTCCAAAGGGCCGTTTTGTGCTGGTGGAGGAACTGGCCGCGATGGTCGCCTGGCTCGCCTCGGAGGATTGCGCCTTCTCGACCGGCGCGGTGTTCGACATTTCGGGCGGCCGCGCGACCTATTGAGGCGATGCCATGATCAGGGAAGGCGGATGCCTGTGCGGCGCGGTGCGCTTCAAATGCGAAGGCGAGCCGATCAATGTGCGCATCTGTCATTGCCGCAACTGCCAGAAGGCGATGGGCTCGCCGTTCTTCGCCCGGGCGCTGTTCGACCAGAGTGCGATCACCATCGAAGGCGAGACCGCGCGCTATCCTTCCTCCGACCAGCTCGACCGCGTCTTCTGCCCCCGCTGCGGCACGCGGCTGTTCTCCTGGCGCAAGCTCGGTCACAAGCGTGCCGGCGTCGCGCTCGCCACCTTCGACGACCGCAACGCGTTTGCGCCGACCGATCATATGTGGGTCACGGAAAAGATGGCCTGGGTCAGGCTCGATGATGGACTGCCATGCTATCCGGAAACAGCACCCTAGCCGGACAGGTTCCGGAAGCTTAACTGTGGGGTGACACGCCCTATGGAACCCGCCCCTTGAACGTCACCGCCTACGGCCTCTCCGTCTGGATCATCCCGCTGGTCATCGCCATCACCTTTCACGAGGCGGCGCATGGTTTTGTGGCGCATGCGCTGGGGGACGATACGGCCTATAAGCTCGGGCGGGTCAGCTTCAACCCGCTGCGCCATATTGACCCTTTCGGCACCCTGATGCTGCCGGCGCTTCTGCTCCTGTCGCATTCGCCGTTCCTGTTCGGCTACGCCAAGCCGGTCCCCGTGAATTTCCGCAGGTTGCGCGAGCCGAGGTTTGGCATGGTGCTGGTGGCACTGGCAGGTCCCCTCACCAATATCCTGCTCGCCCTCATGGCGGCACTTTCGTTCCACCTGGTCAACACCATACCTGCGAATGCCTCGCAATGGGTTGTCGACAATCTTCAGAACATGATTCTGATCAATGTCGTGCTCGCGGTGTTCAACATGATGCCGATCCCGCCCCTTGATGGCGGACGGGTTGCGGTCGGGCTGTTGCCAAGGCCGCTCGCTCTGCCGCTGTCCCGCCTGGAGCCGTTCGGCATGCTGATCCTGATTGGGATTTTGATCCTGCTGCCCTTGGCGGGTTCGCAGTTCGGTCTAAATCTTGATGTTATTTCGACGATGTTGAGGTCAGTGACTAACTTTGTGATCCGGCTCATACTTGCTTCAACCGGTAATGCGTAGCCCAACATAAGGACTGCCGTAAGGACTGCCAGAACAAAACCAGAGGGCGCCTTGGTCAAAGCTGCAGATATGATGATCGCGCGACGTGCCGATACCAGGGCCCGCGCCGATTTTGCGACCTGGAAGATGATCGCGAAACTCAATGGTGCCTCGTCGCTGCCCGCCAACGCCCAGAAATTCCTCGCAAGCTACAAGGACCTGCTCAAGGAGATGAGCGAGGCGGATGCGAGCGAGGCGACCATCCGCTTGATGTATACGGCCTACTACAGGGAGATGGGCGGGGTCGGCACGGCGCCTGAGATCCGCCCCACGCCGGCGGAACCGGTCACCGATAACGTCACTGCCTTCCGCCGTCCGCCCGCCAGGCCGAAGACCTCGTTGCGGCCGACTTTCAATTTCGGCGGACAGGGCCAACGGCCGCAGCTGCCGGTGGCACTGATCTTCACCTGCCTCGTCATTGTCTATGTCGGGATCAGGTATTTCTGGCGTTGACGATCAGGCAAACGGGCTGGGGCGTGATCACCCCCTGCCCTTGACGCGAAAGATCACCGGCAGGGTGAAAGTCAGCCCTTCGTCGGCTACCGCAGGCGGCGGCTGCGGAACCGGATCGGAGCGGCGGACCATGGAGAGCGCCGCCTCGTCGAAGGCGGGGTCGCCCGAGCCCCTGGCGATGGTCGCCGACAGCACGTGGCCGAACCGATCCAGCACGAAACTGACCAGGATTTCGGCGCTCCTCTGGGCGCGATCGGCCGGATAGCGCTTATGACGGTCCAGATACGCCACCAACTCCTTCTGCCAGCGCAGCTTCGCGCGCTGCAAGCTTTCGCCGATGCCCTGCGCCGGCGCGACCGAGCGCTCGCCTTGCGGGATGGTCTCCGAGCTCGGCACGGCGGTCGCCTCGGCTGCGACGGATTCCTGCGAGGCCGCGGTCTGCACCGCCGCCACCTTGGCCTCGTCCTCGACAGGCTGCCTCACATCATTGGGCGTCACCACGCGATCGGGATTCTCGGTCTCCGTCGGGGTATCCTTCGGCAAGTCGGTGTCCTTGGTTTCCGCCTTCTGCTCGGGAATGGCGGGCGAAGCGACCGACGCGTCGGAATCCGGTCCGGGCGGCAGATCCGACGGATCCTGCTTGGGCGAGCTCAGCGCCAGGCCGACCTCGATGGCCGGCGCGCCCAGATCGTCCTCTGCCGCGTCGGATTTGAGATGCGCAAGCGCCAGCGCCGCGCCGCCGAGATGCAACGCGACCGCGCTCACCGCTGCGACAGCCCACAGCCGTCGCGATGTCGTGCGCCCCCTATCGAGATCGGTCATCGCCGCATCACCCGTTCGTCTCAAGGCTTTGCCGCATCCGGAACGCCCTCGAGCGCGACCAGCTTGATCTTGGTGAAGCCGCCGGAGCGCAGGATTTCCAGCACGTCCATCATCTCGCCATAGGGCACCGCGCGGTCGGCGCGGATGAACACGAAGCGGCCCTTGCCCGCGCCGTCGGTGCCGTCAAGCGAACGCACGAGTTCCGAGCGTTTCACCGGCGTCTCGCCGATCGCGAGCGAAAGGTCCGGCTTGATGCTCACATAGATCGGTTTGTCCGGCTTCTTCTCCGGGCTTGCCGTCGAGGATGGCAGATCGATCGGCAGGTCGACGGTCGACAGCGGTGCAGCCACCATGAAGATGATGAGCAAGACCAGCATCACGTCGATGAACGGCGTGACGTTGATCTCATGCGCCTCGGCAAACTCCTCGTCGTCGTCCAAGCCGCCTTCGGCAATCGAAGCGCCCATGGAACTTACTCCGCCGCTCGCGCCAGCACGGTCGCCTGGCCGCGGTCGAGATCGCGCGACAGCAGTCGTGCTGCGGCCCCCGAGGCGCGCGCGACCAGCTCGAGATAGGTCTTGGTCACGCGCGCGAAGTGATTGTAGATGATGACGGCGGGGATCGCCGCGGCCAGGCCGATTGCGGTCGCCAAGAGCGCTTCCGCAATGCCCGGCGCGACCACGGCGAGATTGGTCGTCTGCGCCTTCGAGATGCCGATAAAGCTGTTCATGATGCCCCAGACCGTGCCGAACAGGCCGACAAAGGGCGAGGTCGAGCCGATCGTCGCGAGCAACCCCATGCCGACGCGGATGCGGCGCCCTTCCGCACGCGAAATCTCCGCAAAGCGCGAGGCAGCGCGCTCCTTGATGCCGCTGTCCGTGGCGATACCCGCCGACAACCGCGCCTCATGCGTCGCTGCATCGATCAGCGACGGCAGCAGGCCATCGTCGGAGCCAAGCGCAAGCCGCGCCTCCGCCAACGATCTGGCGTTGCTGATGCGCTTGAGCGCGCCCTTGAGCGACCGCTGGACCACGGACAATTCGAAAGTCTTGGCGATCAGGATCGTCCAGGTCGCAAGCGAGGCCAAGGCAAGCCCGCTCATCACGATCTTGACCAGGATATCGGCCGACATGAACATCGACCATGGCGATATCTCATGCGGCAGGACCGGCTGCGACTTCAGCGCATGGGTACTGTCGGCATCAGCTGCCCTTGCGACTGCTGTGGTGCCCCCCGGCGCAGCTTGTATCGCTGCAGGCGGATTGGCCTGAACTTGCGCTGGCTGACCTTGTTGCGCATGCGCCAACGGAATGGCGACCAGAACTGCAAGTGCGGCGAGATATTCAAGAACTGTTCTAAACATTGCCGCCTATATCTCCGGCTCGGACGCAGCCTGTGCTTATGCCGCTTGCAGCGCGCGCGGCAAGAAGGCAGCGCACAATTGAGAGCGAATCTAAACTTCGGCCCAGTAGCGAATGAGGTTGTGATAGATGCCGGTGAGCTTCACGGTCTCGGGATCATCACGTCCGAGCCGTTCGGCCAGCGCCTGGATCGCCGTGTCGAGGTCGAAGATCATGCTGCGGGCATGGGCGTCGCGGATCATGCTTTGCAGCCAGAAGAACGACGCGACCCGCTGTCCGCGCGTCACCGGCGTCACCATGTGCAGGCTGGATGCGGGATAGAGCACGGCATCGCCCGCCGGCAACTTGACTTCATGCGAGCCGTAGAGATCCTCGATGACGAGCTCGCCGCCGTCATAGTCCTCAGGCTCCGACAAAAACAGCGTCATCGACAGGTCCGTGCGGATGCGCAGGCCTGTGAGGCGGTCGCCGCGCACGGCATTGTCGACATGGATGCCGAAATGATGCCCGCCTGACGCTACGTAGCGGTTGAACAGCGGCGGGAAAATCTGCTGCGGGACCGCCGCAGCCAGGAAGCGAGGGTTCGCCGTCAATGCCGAAATGATGCGGTTGCCGAGCTTGCGCGCGACCTCGCTATCCGGCGGCAATTGCTCGTTGCGCTTCACCAGCGCCGATTGCGCACCGGCGGTGGAGCGGCCGTCTTCCCATTCGGAGGCGTCCATGATGTGGCGGAACTCCGCCACATCCTGCTTGCTCAGCACGTTGGGGATGCAGATCAGCATGGGGACGGCCGTCAATACCGTGCCGAGAGCACGAGATAGGCAGCGCGGCCCGGCCCCTCCAGCGTGAACGGCGCCGCGCTCTGGTAGAACGCGTCGTAATACAGCTTGTTGAAGATGTTGTTGACGAACAGCTTCACCTTCCAGTGCTGGTCGATCTTGGCCTCCGCAAAAGCGTCGAAGCGCCAGTAGCTCGGCAGCGACGTGCCCTGGTTGGCAGCCAGCAAGGTGCCGCCATAGATCTTGGACCGATACACCGCCTGGCCACCGAGCTCCCAGGTGTCGTTGAGCTGATACTTGGAGAGCATGCTGAAGGACTGATGCGCCACGTTGGCAAGCGGCAGCCCGACATTGCTGGTATAGAGCGCGGTGTTGGCCGGCGGCACCAGCGACTTCGTTACTTCCGAGTGCATCAGCACCAGTCCGCCAAACACGCTCCATTTGTCAGTGATCTTGCCGCCAACCTCGAGATCGATGCCCCTGATCATGTAGGCCGCCCCGGCGCTGATGCACGACACCGTGCCGGTTGTGCCGGCCGGATAGGGGCAACTCGGCGTAGCCGTAGCGGCCGTGATGTTCCGCGCTTCGCGCGCGTTCTCCTTTTCGGTCTGGAACAGCGCGCCGCTCACCAGCAGATGGCGATCGAACAGCTCCCACTTGTTGCCGACTTCGATGGCCTTGTTCTTTTCCGGCCCGAAGATCTGATTGCTGCTGCCGTTGAGGACTGGCGCCAGCCCGCCATAGGCCGCGCTGGTCCCGTCGAGTTCGGCACCGACCGGGTCCGACGACGTCGCATAGGAGACATAGACGCTCGTGATCGGCAGCGGCTTGAGCGTCAGTCCGAGACTGAAATTGGGGAGCCCGAACTCGGCCGCCTGCGCGCCGAATACGTTGGCGACGCCGTTGACCGTGCCGAAGCCGGACGTCGTGATCTTGTAGTCGTCGTAGCGGATGCCGCCATTGAGGATGAGCTGGTCGTTGTAGTTGGCGCTATCGAGCAGATAGGCGCTCTTGGTGTTGATGCCGATCTTGGTCGGGAAACCTGTCAGACCAGGTGTTCCCGAAAACGCTGCGAAAGTATCCTGCGGATTGAACACGCTCACGCCGGTGATCGAACCCGTCGTCGTGCCGCCCGGCAGAGCCTCCGAGCTCAAGCCGGTATATTTGTCGATGCTGGAGGTTTCTCGCGAGATTTCGATGCCGCCCAGCATGGTGTGGCGCCAGGCATCCGTGTTGAACTTGTAGGTTGCCTCGGTCTGGTTGGCGACGACCTCGGTCGGCTGGTAACGGCTTTGCGGATTGGCGCTGAATGTCGAAGCCGACAACGGCGTCGTCAGAACAGGCGATTCCGGGATGGTGCCGATGTAGTTCAGGGTCGAGCGCGACGCCCTCACCTTGTCGCTGACGGTGAGGTCGGGCGTGATCTGCACCTCCGTGTTGATCGTGCCGATGTCCTGGTGAACTTCGTAGAAGTCGCGGTTGACGAGGCCGTAATAGGTGCCGCGGTTGACACCGTAGTCCGGGAACGGGCCGCCCGCGCTGGACGCCGTGCTCGGCCGATAGTAGGGCACGCCAAAATCCGGCAGCCCGTGGATGTCGGTATGGATGTAGTCGCCAGTGACCTTCACGGCATCGACCGGCTTCCAGGTCGCGGCCACGAAGCCGCCGCCGCGGTCGTCGCTCGTATAGCTACGCCCGGCGACGCCCGCATCCTGGAACAGGCCGCCGGCGCGAATGGCGAGCGTGGGGCTGATCACCTGGTTGACGTCGAGCGTGACACGCTTGGTCCGGTCGGTGCCGAACGTCGTGTCCATGTTGTAGAAGCTCTTTTCCGTCGTCGCCTGCTTGGTGACGATGTTGATGGCGCCGCCCGTGGTGCCGTGGCCGGCGAAGGACGAGCCGGGACCGCGCAGGATCTCGACCTGCTCGGTGAAGAAGTTCTCGCGGACGCTGACGCCGGAATCGCGCACGCCGTCGATGAAGATGTCGTTGCGCGCATCGAAGCCGCGGATGAAGAAGCGGTCACCGAAGGCATTGCCGCCCTCGCCTGTGCCGAGCGTCACCCCGGCCGTGCTCAGCACGGCCTGCTTGAGCGTGGTGGCGTTCTTGTCTTCCAGCACCTCCTTGCTCAGCACGGTGATGGTCTTCGGCGTGTTGAGCAGCGGCTCGGGGAATTTGCCGGATGCCTGCAAATGGTCGACCTTGTAGGGCGCCGCCGCGTCGGCATAGGGGTTGCGGTCCGCCGACAGACCGCCGGCGTTGGGAAACGGCACCGCCGCGGCCTGTTGTTTCTCCCGCGCGGCACGACGCAAGGCATTGCGTGCGCGAATCTGTTCGGGCGATGGCTTTGCCGCCGCGGGCCTTGGGCGCGCAACGGGCGCATCGACCGTCACCGGCGGAAGATTCGATTGCTGCGCTTCAGCAGCTGAGACAGAGGCCACCGCGATCAGCCCGGCGACCGCTGTGACCCTCCTGCCCGAATTGTTGTCAAAGCCATCAGCATTCGAATCGACCGCAGCAAACGAACGCAACGATCGCGGTGTGACCACCTGCCCCATATTTCCACGCGCCCCAATCCGGGAAGCTCTGCTTCCAAAGTTTCAGTTCATGCGCGCACCAGATGTGCGCGATGGGCGCTGTGGTATCGAGCGGACATTTCGTGGTCAACGTGATCGGGGACGATCAATCGCTTGAATACATCCAGATCAAAACGTTTCTAGTTTTTGCTTTGAAGCGTTCTAACAACAATTTGTAAGCGTTCTAAAGATAGCGCGGAAATGACGTATTCGCCGCGACCTTCGCGCGAGGCTCTTGCGCGTCAATCGCTGCTCGGCGGCTTCATCAGCGAGAACAGCTCGTCAACAGTCTGATCTGCGATCATCCGCACGCGATCGGCGTTCGGCGTGCCCGCGATGTTGACGCCCTTCACCACGGCTTTGATCTCGTCGCGGAAGTCGGTCAGGAAGCGCAACGGGTCGCGCGAATCATTGGCGACGCGCGCGATCAGTCCCGCGACCAGGATCTGACACGCGATCATCTTGCCGTTCAGTTCGTCCATTGCCTCACTCCGCGCGGCACACATCATCGCGGTGATATGACCGACGTGTCATGGCGTGACAATGGGAGCAAGGCGCGATTGAACTCGTTCTAAATTCGGTGAAGGCGCTGCGCGCTACTTCGCCGCGACATGGCCGGACGGACCGGACAGGGCCTTGATACGCTCCTTGATGTCGCGCAGTGCGCTCAGGCTGGTCTTGATCACCTCATCCGGAACGTCCGCCAGCACATCGGTCGCGATCGCGTCGCGCAGGGAGTCGAGACCGTCGACGAGCTCACGGCCGCGCGCGGTCAGAAACAGCCGGTTGGCGCGCCGGTCCTTGGGATCGTTACGCCGCTCCAGCAGGCCATGCTCGACCAACCGGTCCAGGAGGCGCACCAGCGAGATCGGCTGCAGCTCGAGCACGTCGGCGAGATCGACCTGCGAGAGGCCCTCCTGCTGCCGCAGCCGAAACAACACGATCCATTGCGCGCGCGTCGTCCCCTTCTCTTTCGCCCGATGATCGATATAGTTGCGCAGCAGCCGCGAACTCTCCACAAGTTGAGCGACGAGCTGACGTTTCAGGTCCAGCGACATGGTCCTCCGGCGCTCCCAAGATTGCGGATTGTTTAGGATTATCAAGCCATAGTGTGTTTACACATAAGTTGCATGCATACTATATCTGGCGAAGCTGGAACGGTTTTAAAGAGCCATTATTCTTAGTCTTTCAGCGTATGAGCCGACATGAAGAAATCCCGGACGATCTGGTGGGTTGTGGTGCTCGTAGCGCTCGGCGGCGGGGGTTATTACGGCTGGCAGAAGTATCAGGCCGCTGAAGCCGCCAGGGCCGCCCAGCAGGCTGCCGCCGCGCGGCGTCCCGCAGTTCCCGTCAACACGGCAAAGGTCGACAAGGCTGATTTCCCGGTCTACCTGACCGGGCTCGGCACGGTGCAGGGCTTCAACACCGTCCAGGTTCGCACGCGTGTGGATGGGCAGATCGACAAGATCGCCTTCGCCGAAGGCCAGATGGTCAAGGAGGGTGACCTCCTCGCCGAGATCGATCCCCGGCCGTATCAGGCGGCCTACGACCAGGCGGTGGCGAAAAAGCAGCAGGACGAGGCCAATCTCGCCAACGCCAACCTGGACCTGCAGCGCTACACCAAGCTTGGCGAATTCGCGACGCGCCAGCAGACCGACACCCAGCGTTCCACGGTTGCGCAGTTGACCGCCCAGATCTCGGCGGATGAGGCTGCCATCTCCAACGCCAAGACCCAGCTCGACTATACGCAGGTGAAGGCGCCGATCTCGGGCGTCGTGGGCCTGCGCCAGGTGGATATCGGCAATATCGTCAATGCCGCGACCCAGAGCGGCATAGTCAGCATCGCTCAGGTCGAGCCGATCGCCGTAATCTTCACCGCGCCGGAAGACCAGTTGCCCTATATCAGCGAGGCCCAGGCGGTCAGCCCGCTGAAGGTGATCGCCATCACCACCGACGGCAAGAAGGTGCTCGCCGAAGGCAAGCTCGCGGTTATCAACAATCAGGTTGATACGACCAGCGGGACTATTCGGCTGAAGGCGGTGTTCGACAACAAGAACCATGCGTTGTGGCCGGGCCAATCGGTGTCGACGCGACTTCTGGTGAAGACCCTGAAGGATGCGACGGTGGTCCCGGATGAAGCGATCCAGCACTCGACCAATGGCCTCTACGCTTATACCGTAGGCCCCGACAACAAGGCCGTGATGCACAAGGTCAAGGTCAGCTACTCCATTGATGGGCGCTCGGTGGTAGAAGAAGGGCTGTCGCCAGGCGACGTGGCCATCACCGGCGGCCAGTTCAAGGTTCAGCCGGGGACGATCGTCAGCACCGCGGTGGCAGACGCGGCACAGGACAAGGTCCGGCAGGAATGAGCGGCGGCAGCGGCAAGGGGATTTCGGCGCCTTTCATTCGCTACCCCATCGGCACCTCGCTGCTGATGGCGGGCATCCTGTTCGTCGGCCTCGTCGCCTATCCGCTGTTGCCGGTTGCACCGCTGCCGCAGGTCGACTTCCCGACCATCCAGATCACCGCGACCTTGCCCGGCGCGAGCCCCGAGACCATGGCGACGTCGGTCGCGCAGCCGCTGGAGCGGCAGTTCGCGCAGATCCCCGGCATCGCCCAGATGACCTCGACCAGCTACCTGGGCACGGCGGCCGTCACCATCCAGTTCGATCTCAACCGCAACATCGACGGCGCCGCCAACGACGTGCAGGGCGCGATCAATGCCGCCAGCGGGCAGTTGCCGAAGAACCTGCCCTCGCCCCCGACCTATCGCAAGGTCAACCCGGCGGATTCGCCGATCCTGCTGATATCGGCGACGTCCGACACGCTGCCGCTGACGACCGTCAATGATGCCGTCGACGCCCAGCTTGCCCAGCAGATCAGCCAGATTTCCGGCGTTGCGCAGGTCATCATCGGCGGCCAGCAGAAGCCTGCGATCCGCATCCAGGTCGATCCGGCCAAGCTCGTGGCCAAGGGCCTGTCGCTGGAAGACATCCGCAGCCAGATCGCGCTGACCACCGTCGACAGTCCCAAGGGCAATATCGATGGCGACAAGCGCGCCTATACCATCTACGCCAACGACCAGCTGCTGGATTCCAAGGACTGGAACGACGTCATCGTCGCCTACCGCAACGGCGCGCCTTTGCGGATCCGCGATATCGGCCAGGCCGTCACCGGGCCGGAGGACGCCAAGCAGGCGGCCTGGGCCAACGGCAAGCGTGGCGTGTTCCTGGTCATCTTCAAGCAGCCGGGCGCCAACGTGATCGACACCGTCGACAAGATCAAGGCGACCTTGCCGCGGCTGGTCGCCGCAATCCCGCCCGCGATCAAGATCGAGGTGATCAGCGACCGTACCCAGACCATCCGCGCCGCGGTGGAGGACGTGCAATTCACGCTGCTCCTCACCGTCGCCCTGGTCGTGATGGTGATCTTCATATTCCTGCGAAGCTTCTGGGCGACCGTCATACCGGCCGTCACCGTGCCGCTGGCGCTCTTGGGCGCCTGCTCGCTGATGTGGGTATTCGGCTACACGCTGGACAATCTGTCCCTGATGGCGCTGACGATCGCGGTCGGATTCGTCGTCGACGACGCCATCGTCATGCTGGAGAACATCTCCCGCTATATCGAGGAAGGCGAGAGTCCGCTCGCCGCAGCCTTCAAGGGCTCCGGCGAAATCGGCTTCACCATCGTGTCGATCAGCGTCTCCCTGGTCGCGGTGCTGATTCCGCTGCTGTTGATGGGCGGCATCATCGGCCGCCTGTTCCGCGAATTCGCCGTCACACTGGCGATGACCATCTTCGTCTCCATGGTCGTATCGCTGACGCTGACGCCGATGATGGCCTCGCGCTTCCTGCGCGCGCATGGCGAGGTGAAGCATGGCCGCTTCTATCAATGGAGCGAGGCCGCCTTCGATGCCATGCTGCACAGCTATGAGCGAGGGCTCGATCTCGCGTTGCGCTGGCGGCGGACCACGCTGCTGATCTTCTTTGCGACGCTTGCGCTGTCGGTCTACCTGTTCGTGATCATCCCGAAGGGCTTCTTCCCGCAGCAGGACAACGGCCTGATCACGGCAACGTCGGAGGCCTCGCAGGACATCTCCTTTGCCGACATGGAGAAGCAGCAGGAGATCCTGGGCAACATCATCCAGCAGGATCCGGCCGTCGCCAGCGTCGCCATGGCAATCGGCGGCAGCGGCCGCGCCGGCAACAACGGCAACCTCTTCATTACGCTGAAGCCGCGCGACCAGCGTGACGTCTCGGCCCAGCAGGTGATTGCGCGGTTGCGGCCCAAGCTCGCCAAGGTCGAGGGTGCCCGCCTCTTCATGCAGGCCGCCCAGGACGTCCGCCTCGGCGGCCGCCCGACCCGCACCCAGTTCGAATTCACGCTGCAGGACGCCAATCTCGACGAGCTCAATGAGTGGGCGCCGAAGATTCTGTCGAAGATGCAGACCCTGCCGCAGCTGCGCGACGTCGCCACCGACCAGCAGACCAACGGCACGACGCTGCAGCTGAAGATCAACCGCGATACCGCCGCGCGCTACGGCATCTATCCGCAGCTGATCGATGACACGCTCTATGACGCCTTCGGCCAGCGCCAGGTCACGCAATACTTCACCCAGCTCAACAGCTATCACGTGATCCTCGAGATTCTGCCCGAGCTGCAGGGCAAGATCGATACGCTGGACAAGATCTACGTCAAATCGCCGACCACCGGCGACGAGGTGCCGCTGTCGACGTTTGCGACCTGGACCAGCGCGCCGGTGCGGCCGCTCTCGATCAGCCACCAGGGCCAATTCCCGGCCATCACCATCAGCTTCAACCTCGCCCAGGGCGTGGCGCTCGGCCAGGCGACGGAGGCCGTGCAAAAGGCGATGACCGATCTCGGCGCGCCGGCGACGCTCAACTCGAGCTTCCAGGGCACCGCGCAGGCCTTCCAGCAATCGCTCGGCACCGTGCCGCTTTTGATCCTGGCGGCGCTGGTCGTGGTCTATCTGATCCTAGGCATCCTCTACGAGAGCTACATCCATCCGATCACGATTCTCTCCACCCTGCCCTCGGCCGGCGTCGGCGCGCTCGCGATCCTGATGGCGTTCGGCTACGACTTCAGCCTGATCGCGCTGATCGGCGTCATCCTCTTGATCGGCATTGTGAAGAAGAACGGCATCATGATGGTCGACTTCGCCATCGCCGCGGAACGCGACCAGCACATGACGCCCGACCAGTCCATCCGGCAGGCGGCGCTGCTCCGCTTCCGTCCGATCATGATGACCACCATGGCGGCCATGCTCGGCGGCGTGCCCTTGATGCTCGGCACCGGCACCGGCTCGGAGATCCGCCAGCCGCTCGGCTATGCGATGGTCGGCGGTCTCATCGTCAGCCAGGCGCTGACGCTGTTCACGACGCCGGTGATCTATCTCTATCTCGACAAGCTCACCAACGCCTTCTCCAATTGGGGCCGCTCCGATCTCGACGAGGGCGAAGGCGACGAGCGCGGCGCGGTCAAGCAAGCCGCCGAGTGAGCTGAGATCGACTGTCACTGCCGTCCCATCTGTGCATTGCCCACGCTGGTGCCGTCGAGCTTCTGGTCGTTGTCCATCACGACCACGACCTTCAGCAGCCGCCCCGTGAACGCGAATGGCGCAGTGTAATGCGACACCGGGCTGCCGCGGTCGCGGCCGATGTCGAGCCCCGACCACGAGATCAGATTGTGGAAGGCGAGCTTCGTCTTCACCGAGCCCGCAGGCTCGCCGTCGATCAACAGCGTGTACGCGCTCTCGCCGGTGCGCGCGCCCTTCGCCGGCTCGGTCTGCCGGACCAGCCGCTCGACGCGAAGGCCGAGCCGGTGCGCACCGGGCGCAATCTTCCTATCGGATTTGATGATCTCATGGCCGCCGCCGATGTTGAGATCGTGCACCAGATGGCCGTCCTTGATGTACAGGCTGTAGCCTGACGTCGCATCGCCATGCGCGATCAGCACGCCCTCCGCGTCTTCCTCGATCTCGACATGCGCCTCGATGGCGTAGCTGCGACTGCGGACGTCAGGCGCAACGTCGGTTGGCACATGGCCCATGCCGGCATGGAACGTAAAGTGGTGACGCGCGCCGTGGAAGCGCGCGGCGTTCTCTGCAAAGCGCGGCCCGAACCGGTCGTCGAGCGGCAGCACCTGGTGCTTTTCCGCCTCGCTCCACCATAGCTGGATCATCTCGGCCAGGCGTGCGGGTTCCTTCTCGGCGAGATCATCGACCTCCGAGAAGTCGCGGTCGAGATGGAACAGCTCCCATTTGTCGTTCTCGAACGGCGTGCCCGGAGGGTGATAGGCCACCGCCTTCCAGCCCTGATGCCAGAGGCCGCGATGGCCGAACATCTCGAAATATTGCGGCGAGGTTTTGGGAGGCGCGGCGGCGTCCGCAATCGAGCCGGCAAAACTCACGCCTTCCATCGGCATTTGCGGAGTGCCTGCGATCGCCGCGCGCGGGGCGATGCCGATCACATCGAGCAGCGTCGGCACGAGGTCGCAGGCATGCACGAATTGATGACGCAGCTCGCCCCGCGCGGCGATGCCCTTAGGCCAGCTCATGACGAAGGGATCGCGGATGCCGCCGCCATGGGTGTTCTGCTTGTAGCGGCGCAGCGGCGTATTGGACGCCATCGCCCAGCCATGCGGGAAATTGGAATGGGTGTCGGGGCCGCCGATATCGTCGAGCCGCCGCAGCTTTTCGGCGATCGGCTCCGGGCGAAAATTATATGGCCCCATCGCATTGATGAAGCCGAGCGGTCCGCCCTCCTGGCTCGCGCCGTTGTCGGACATCACGATGATCAGCGTATCATCGCGTACGCCCGAGGTTTCCAGGAACGCGAGCAGGCGTGCAAGATGTCGGTCGGCATGGTCGAGCATGCCGGCATAGGCCGACTGCAGGCGTGTGAAGACGCGCCGCTCGTCTTCGGAATGCTCGGCCCAGGCTTTGACGCCGTCATTGCGCGCCGGCATTTTCGTATCTGCCGGCACCAGTCCCATCGCCTTCTGCCGGCCTAAGCGCTGCTCGCGTTCGATGTCCCAGCCCTGGGCGAACAGCGCGTCGTAGCCCTTGATGATGTCGCGAGGTGCCTGGTGCGGGGCATGGCAGGCGCCGAAGGCCACCCAGGTCAGCCACGGCAGATCGGGCCGGTCGGCGATGTGGTCGCCGATGAACCGGATGGCCTGGTCGATGAGATCCGACGTGAGATGATAGCCGCTGGCATGGTTGCCCGGCGGATCGATATGGGTGTTGTCGGCGACGAGCTCCGGTGCGTATTGATCGGTCTCGGCGTCGAGGAAGCCGTAGAAGCGATCGAAGCCGCGGCCCAAGGGCCAGCCGTCGAACGGGCCGGTCGCGCCGCTCTCGGTCAGCGGCGTGACGTGCCATTTGCCGATCATGTAGTTGCGATAGCCGTGCTCGCGCAGCATTTCGGCGAGCGTCCCCGCCTCGCGCGCGATCTTGCCGCGATAGCCCGGGTACCCGGAATCGAAGTTGGCGAGGCAGCCGACCCCGACCGAATGATGGTTGCGGCCGGTGAGCAGCGCCGCGCGCGTGGTCGAGCACATCGCGGTGGTGTGGAAACCCGAATAGCGCAGACCCTCGGCAGCGAGGCGATCGATGGTCGGCGTCTTGATCGGCGAGCCGTAGCAGCCGAAGTCGGAGAAGCCGACGTCGTCGAACAGCACCACCAGGATGTTGGGCGCGCCGGCCGGCGGCTTTGTCGCATCGGGCCACCACGGCCTGGACGTCGCGACGGTCTGGCCGATCGTGCCGCCGAACGGCTGCTTGCTTTTTGCGCTCATCTGCTGCCTCCCCCTTGGCGGCGGTTGATCCGCCATTCCTTGTCTTTAACCCGTCAGGCCGTGCCGAGATAGGCGCGCTGCACTTGCGGGTCCTGCGCCAGCGCCGCGGCGGTGCCCGTCAGCACGCTCCTGCCGACCTGCAGCACGGTGGCAAAATCCGCCACTTCCAGCGCGAGCTCGATCGATTGCTCCGCGAGCAGGATGGTCAACCCCTCCCGATGCAGCCGGCCAAAAGTCTCGTACATCGATTCCACGATTGCAGGCGCGAGCCCAAGCGAGGGCTCATCCAGCATCAGGAGCTTCGGATCGCTCATCAGCGCGCGGCCGACCGCAAGCATCTGCCGCTCGCCGCCCGACATGGTGCCCGCGCGCTGGCTGCGCCGCTCCTTCAGTTTCGGGAAGATCTCGTAGACGCGCTCCAGCAGCACGGCTTTGCGCGCCTTATCGGAGAGCGGCGTCGCTCCCAGCAGCAGGTTGTTCTCGACACTCTGCTGCACGAACAGCCGCCAGCCCTCCGGTGACAGCGCCAGCCCCTTGCGCACAATCGCAAAGGCGCTCTGGCCGCCGATCTCCTCGCCTTTGAACGTGATCGATCCCGCATGCAGCGGGATGAGCCCGGCGATCGCGTTCAAGGTCGTGGTCTTGCCCCCGCCATTGGAGCCGAGCAGCGCGACGACGCTGCCCTGGGGCACATCGAGGGAGACGTCGGACACCCCGATCAGGTCGCCATAGCGAACCTCGACATGCTCGAGCTTGAGCAAGAGCGCACTCATTCGACGGCGCCGCCCATCAGCTCGATCGGCGTGTGGCCGGCGGCCGCCTTCGCAGCGCGGGTGCCGAGATAGGCCGCGATCACGTCCGGATTGCTGGTGACCTCACGCGGCGTGCCGCGTGCGATCTCCCGGCCCTGGTGGAACACCATGACGCGGCTTGCCAGCGACATGATCACCTCCATGATGTGCTCGACGATCACAAGCGTGATGCCGGACGCGTGGATGTCGCGCACCAATGCGATCGCAAGCTGCACCTCACGCTGCGTCAGCCCGGCCATCGCCTCGTCGAGCAGCAGGATTTTCGGCTCGGTCGCCAGCGCCCGCGCGATCTCAAGCCGTTTGCGGCCGGGCGTGCCGAGCGAGCGTGCGGGCGCATCGGCAAGCTTCTCCATGCCGACCCGCTCCAGCACGGCGCGCGCCTTCCTCTCGGCTTCCGTGCGATGCACGTTACGCAGGAAAGCGCCGATCATCACATTCTCCAGCACCGTCATGCCTTCGAAGGTCTGCGGCACCTGGAAGGTGCGCGCGAGCCCAAGCTGTGCGCGCAGTTCGGGCGTGACGTTGGTGATGTCACGGCCGGCGAGCAGCACTTGGCCAGACGTGACCTTCAAATCCCCGGTCAGGCAGTTGAAGAAGGTGGATTTGCCGGCGCCGTTCGGCCCGATCAAGCCGAGGATGTCGCCCTGCTCCAGGGTCAGGCTCGCCGCATCGACCGCCCTGAAGTTGCCGAAGGCTTTTGTCACGCCGCGTGCCTCAAGGAGCATGGGTCGCTCCCGTTGCCAATCGCTGCTCCTCTTTCGCGCGGGGCTTGGCGCGCCGCTCCAAGAGCCGCTTGATCAATGTGAGGATGCCGCCGGGCTGAAAGCGCGCGATCAGGACAATGATCGCGCCATAGACCACGAAAGTGAGGCCGGCACCCTTGCCGCCGAGCAGGCTGTTGGAAATCTCTTCCAGAGGCACCAGGATCGCAGCGCCCACCAGCGGGCCGAACAACAGCCCTGCTCCGCCGAGCGCCGCCATGATCAATATCTTCACCGAGATCAGCAGGCCGAGGCCCGAGTCCGGGTCGACAAAGCCGAACATCATGGCATAGAGCGCGCCGGCAACGCTGGTGAGCGCCGCGCTGAGCATGAAAGCGTAAAGCTTGATGCGGGCAGCCGGCGCGCCGAGCGAGCGCGCCGCGCGCTCGGAATCCTTGATCGCGCGCAGGTAGAATCCCATGCGGCTGTGCGTCATCCACCAGGTCATGAGCAGCGTGATCGCGAGCACGATCAGGAACAGATAGTAGTACGGCAGCGCCGAGATGAAGGAGAGATCGAACACGTTGCGGGGCACGGTCGGACCACTGAGACCGACGGCCGCCCCAAGATAGTCGGTGTTGGTAACGACCAGCCGGATCAGTTCCGCGACCGCGATCGTCGCCATGCTGAAATAATGCCCCGACAGCCGCAGCGTCGGCACGCCTACAATGGCGGCGATTGCGACCGCCGCCACGATGCCCGCGGGAAGGCCGATCAGCGGCGACAGGCCGAAATGCGCGTAAGCCCCCATCGCGGCATAAGCGCCACAGCCGAAGAACACGACATGGCCGACCGAGACCTGCCCGGCATAGCCGCCGACGATATTCCAGCTCGAGGCCGCAATGGCATAGAGCAGCACCAGCGCGCCCAGCCGCTGCTGGAACGGGGTCGCGAAGACAAACGGATAGGCAAGCAGGATGGCGAGCAGCAGCGCGGGCCAGATCAAGCGGCGCATCATGGCTTGCCTGTCATGTCCTGTTTGTCATGTCTTGTCTGTCATGTCTTGCCCATCAGACCCTGCGGCCTGAACCACAGGAACGACAGGAACAGCGCATAGACCACGATATCCTTGTAGACCGCACCGATCAGATAGCCCGAGAGGGACTCGATCACCCCGATCAGGAGCCCCGCGACCAGCGCGCCGGGCACGCTGCCGAAGCCGCCGAGCGACACCGTGACAAAGGCGACGATGCCGAGGGTCTCGCCGACCGTCGGCACGATGTAGAAGAAGGTGGCGATCAGGGCGCCGGCGAGGCCGGTGGCGCCGGCGGCAATCGCCCAGGCAATCGCCTGCATGGTGTCGGGGCGGATCCCCATCAGCTGGGCAGCGGTCGCGTCCTCCGCCACCGCCAGCATCTTCGAGCCGAGTGCCGTGCGCGTCAACAGCAGGTGCAGACCAAGCGTGACCACCAGCGCAACAATGCCGGCGAGCAGGCGCGCGGCCTCGATGCGCAGCCCCCAGAAGACAAGCGTGCCGCCGACGATGTTTTGCGGCAGCGACAGGAAGTCGGCGCCAAACCACCAGAACACCGAGTAGCGCAACAGCAGCGCGAGCCCGAAGGTGCCGAGAATCTGCGCCAGCATCGGCCCCTTCATGATGCCGCGGATCAGCGCGAAGTAGACGACAACGCCGAGCGCGGCGAGCAACAGGGTTGCGAACGGCACGCCGGCGAGCGGCCCGACACCGAACAGTGTGAACACCACAAAGGCGGCGTACATCCCGAGCATGACGAAATCGCCATGCGCGAAGTTGACGATGTTCATCATGCCCCAGACCAGTGTCAGCCCGGAGGAGAACAGCGCATAGACCGCGCCCAGCAGGAGCCCACCGACAATCACCTGAACCAGGATAAAGGACATGAAGCCAGCGCGCCGTTGCGTGGAAGCCAGATGTTCAGATAACGCGGACGGGATCTGTCACCCCGCGCCCAAACTCATTGCCAGCCCTTGTAGGGCAGAACCGGCGCCTTCACCGCATTGGGCTTCGGCCACACCGTCAGGTACGTCTCGCCATCGTCCTGCAACTGGATGATGACCGCTGAGGCCAGGATGTTCTGGCCCTTGTCATCGAATTTCACGCCCCTGTAGCCCATCATCAGCTGCTCCGGCTTGAGGTCGGTCGCCTTCAGCGCGGCCTGGATCTTGGCGGGTTCGGTCGAGCCGGCGCGATCGATGGCGTCGACCAGCACGAAGAAGCCCTCCATCTCCCGGCCTGCGGTGTCGTCCATCTCGTCGCCGCTCTTCTTCTTGTACATGTCGGCAATGATCGCGCTGGGCGAGCCCGGAGGCCCGACGCTCCAGGCGGACCGGTTGAAGACGCCTTGCGAGGATTTGCCTACGGCCTTCAGGAACGCGGGGTCGGAATAGCCGGCATCGTCGGCCAGTAGCAGCGGCGGCTTGTAGTCCTGCGCCTGCATGGTCTTGGCGAACAGGATCGCATCCGAAGTGTAGCTGATCATCAGCACGACATCGGGCTTCTTCTCCTTCAGCTGCAGCACCTGGCTCTGCACGTCGGTGGCATTGGAGACATAGCTGATGTCGTTGATGTTGAGGCCCTTGTCCTTGAACCCCGCGGCAATGGTGTTCGCGACCGATGTGCCGTATTCGGTGTTGTCGTGAACGAGCGCCACGTTATCGATCTTGGCGCCCTGCGCCTTCATATCGGTGAGGAAGTCGTAATAGACCCTGACGAAGTCGGTCGCGATCGGAGTGGTGCGGAAGAACCATTTGAAGCCGCGTTCGGTGAGGTTGGAGGCGACCGACTCGCCGTTGACATAGGGAATGCCATATCGCTCGGCGATCGCGCTTGTCGTGAGCGTGATGCCGGATTGATAGGCGCCAGTCAGTGCGACGACCTTCTCCTCGGTGATCAGCCGCAGCGCCTGGTTCTGCCCCGTCGCGGGGCTCCCCTGGTTGTCCGCAAACACCACCTCGACCTTGGCGCCGCCGAGGCCTGCAAGTCCGGCATTTTTCGCGAGCGGCAGCGCGGCGAGCTCGGGATGGGCGTTGTTGATGATGTCGAGCGCGACCTCGATGGCATATTTGGCATGAATGCCGGCACTCGCCGCATTGCCCGTCATCGGAAACACTGCGCCGATCTTGACGACCTTGTCCTCCGCATGAGCCGCACCGGCCAGCGCAACTGTGGCAGCCGCCGCGCAGGCAAGCTTGAGGAGGGGACCGAATTTCATCTGATAGCCTCCCGAAACAACAGCATTCTGACTATGATTTTTCGACGCGCCGACGATCTCATGGATGCAGCAACGTGCCTGTTCTTGATCGCAAGCATTACATGCTGAATTGACGTCGGCAAGTTGACGCCCCTCCGATGCCGCGCGCCGATCGCTAGATCATTAGTCGATGACGACAGCCCCTCTGCCTCGCCAATGGGCAAAGCAGGCGCGCTCGCCACTGATGTCCCACATCGTGAGATGCCCCGGCTCTTGGCCGTGAGCTGCAGCCAGGCGGCACCTGACGCCGTGAGCTTTGATGTCCGCCTTAAACGAGGCGCGCCAGCAGCACCAAAGAGCTGGAGCAGCCGGGCGACGGCGGAACGCCGGTCCGTGTCGGAATGCCTGATCGCATCGTGGAATGATGTGGCGGGGAACCCGGATGTGAACCAAGACAAACAGAGTTCGAGTCTTGAATGCAAGTTTGATATTGTTTGATAATTCTTAAAAATGTTGCGCCCATGTTGCGCCTACTCGCAATTCCTGCTAGATGCGATCAGCTACGCAGGGGGCGCCCAAAATGTCGGTTCGCAAGCGCACGTGGAAAACTGAATCGGGCGAGATCCGCTCAGCGTACGTCGTTCAATATTCGACCGCTGAAACCGACGCCCGCGGCAAGCGGAAGCGACACCTCCGGACCTTTGAGCGAAAGAAGGATGCGGATGTGTTCCACGCGCAGGTGCGGGTCGATATCGGCAAAGGTGTGCACGTACCGGCGTCGAAAAGCATCACGGTCGAGAAGGCTGGTCAGCAGTGGATTGATGCCTGCGCAGATCTCGAGCGCACCACCCGGGACGGATATCAGCAGCACCTCACATTGCACATCGTTCCTTATTTGGGCGCGGTGCGGCTATCGGCGCTTAACGTCGCGATCGTGCGTGACTGGCAGGACAAGTTGCGCAAAGGCATCCCCGCGCCCGGGCAGACAGAAGCCGAGCCCCGCACCGCCGACATGGTGAAGCGCGTCACCGGTTCGCTCGGCAGCATTTTGAGCGACGCCGTGGAAAGGGGCCACGTCGGAACGAATGTCGTCCGCAACCTCAAGGCCAATCGCAAGCGCGGCAAGCAGCGCCAAGCAGAGCGGCGGGCCAAGGGAAAGCTGAAAGTCGGAGTGGACATTCCGACGCCGGCCGAAGTCGACAGCATCCTGCGCGTCGCCAGGGGCCGCTGGCGCCCGCTTTTGCTGGTAGCGATTCGGTGCGGCCTGCGTGCTTCGGAACTGCGCGGGCTCCGATGGGAAGACGTCGATTTCAAGAAGAGCGAACTGCACGTGCGCCAGCGGGCCGATGCATACAACGTAATAGGCGCACCGAAGTCCGAAGCGGGCGAGCGCACAGTGCCGATCCCGCCGGCCACGCTCCAGGCTCTGCGGGAATGGAAGTTGGCGTGTCCGCGCGGCAAGCTGGGTTTGGTGTTCCCCAACGGCGAGGGGAACGTTGAAAACCACGCCAACATAGTGACGCGCGGCCTGGCACCGACCCTGATCGCGGCTGGTATCACGAAGCAAATTTCCGATAATGACGGCAAGCCGATTGCCGTGGCGAAATACACCGGCTTGCATTCGCTGCGCCATTTCTTCGCATCCTGGTGCATCAATCGCCGAAGCGACGGCGGACTCGAGTTGCCGCTCAAGGTCGTGTCGGAAAGGCTCGGGCATTCGAACATCGGTATCACTGCCGATCTGTACTCGCACTTGTTTCCGCGTGGCGATGATTCTGCGGAACTGGCCGCGGCGGAAGGCAAATTCGGTTGATGGTTTTGCGACACTACGTAAGCGATTGATCGCGTTGCGTTATATTTGGGCAGACGGTACACGGAAAAGGTAGTGTGTAGGCCGTAGCGTCGGGTAGTAATCGGCAATCAACTGAGGAGAAATGCCAATGACTACCACCGCGCTGGAAATTGTTTGGGGCTGCAAGGCCATTGCCGAAAAGATCGGCCGAACCGAGCGAGCGACGTTCGCTGCGCTCGAGCAGGGCAAAATCCCCGGAGTTCGAAAGATCGCCGGCCGCTGGGCAATGGATCCGCGCGTGTTCGCTGCGGCGTTTTCCAAGGAGCAATTTCCCGGCGTATGAACATCATATCAGTGCACAAAATGTTGTGGAGCGTTCCCGTGACTGAATCTGCACGAACGGTTGAACTGCCGTCGACTGATGCGATGCTCGCCGCCGTCGGTAGAGGAAGCCAAGCGTTTGTCATGGTGGAGAGTGGTCTGGCGTTCGTTTTTGCTTCCATTGTTCAACCTGCTGACCGCGCAACGGCGGTGCTCGCAATGAACGCAGCTTGGCAGTTGGACACAAAGCTTCGAATGGTCCGGGCAGTCGCAGATTACAAGCTGAACGGGACCTGCTGAAAAGACTTGAGTCCGCACTTGAGGATTGCCGAAGCAAGGGAGGAATTCGACACAAGCTAGCGCACTACATGGTGGGCTGTGTGGCCAGGCGCGGCATCGGTAGAGGACCTCGAAAAGATGCGGCCTGCGTTGCTTCCTCCGATTACATCGCCACTGCATGGCCGGGTCGTCTGGGCTGGGGAAACGCCATTGCAACTGAATGAAATCGATCAATTTTTCGACCGGTGCAACGCCCTTTTTCAAGAGTTGGTAGATCTCTCAAACGAAATCACCTGATTGAATTAACGCCTGTTTCCGGTTCTTCGGCGTGAGTTTTTGCGTGCGACAGATTTGTTATCCGCTAGTCGCCCCAAGGCTGAGGCCGTGCCCCCAGCCCAAGAAAGGGGCTCTCGGCTGGGGAAATCCGCACTTGACCGTGCTTGTAAGTTGCGCCGGCGAGCTTGTTTCGTATTGGACTGAGTAAACCGGAGCGCATGCAATGCACTACGTCGCGGGTGCCGTAGCTGTCGCGGCTGGCGTGGTCTCTTCCGTTGGGCTGCACGGGCTAAGCAGCTCTGGTGACGAGCCGCTCTATCTGCTGGTCACGGCCGGTTTAGCCGCTGCATGGGGAGCCTTCGTCAGCTTGCGATAGCGCGTACGCTCATCGCCACGAGCGGAACACGTCCATCGCGTGTGCCGCAAGGATTCCAATACTTAGAAGTATGAGTGCGCCTGCAATAGCTGAAAGCATGACGCTGTTAAACGGCGGCTGCGCTGCACAGTCAAAGCGATTCGCCAGGAGCTGCCGGAAAACCTTTTCGGCTGATGAATTTAGGCCACACCGAAGTCCGCCCGCTAGCCGAATCGGGCTAAAGTCCAAAAAATGAGAGAGCCCAGCATCAGCACCAAATCGTGGGACGGACTACGCCTCCGAGAGTTTGTGACCCGGGTGCTCTTTTCCATCAGCCTCACGGTGGCGATCGGGCTGGCAGCATTCTTTGCGATACGGTTTTTTCTGACATTTCACGGATGACTCTTCTTTTGGCCTGGAATCCGCTTGCGCGCGCCCTCAGTACGCCCGAATCGCAGTCGCATTTAAAATCGCTGCCAGAGCACAGTTCGCGCTGGACTCTGGCTACCCGCTCCATCGTCATCATCAGCCGCCAGCAACCCAGGCGATGGAGCGGGACACAAAACCAAGCCCTCACGCGGCTTTCGCCGGCTGTGTCGAACTCGGGCTGAAGCGAAATAGGTCCTGAAATCGTTGCCAGGGCTGCCGGCAAGAAATGCCCGCAAATTAACGGTGATTTCCCTGAGGTGGTGCTTTATTTCGCAGGCGCTGGTTTAATGAACCCGGCCGCACCGCCGCGCGGCCGGGCAGCCGGGCGCCGCGCCTCTGTCAGTAAGACCCCAAGGGCACGAGTGCTCGGCTGCTTCTCTAAGCATCCGCCTTTTGGCTGCACCAGAGGTTGACGCTCGGGGTCGCCGAGATTTCCGCCTGAGTGTTGCATGCAGGTGACTAGGAAATCCGCCTCGGGGCGCTCGCCTCGGCAAGGCAAAAACCGCAGCGGCCCCCCTTGCGCCAAAAACCCCTATGCGAAACACTGTTCCGAGCAAACCGCCCATGAGAAACTTTGCGTTCCATTCGGGGAGTCGAGCAATGTTTAAAGTGAGCCGATCAAGCGGACGATACGCTCTGCTGTTTTGCTGCCTCCTGCTAACTTCGCGCGCGCACGCTTTCGATTTGAACGGAGCCTGGGCGACGGGCGCTGATCAGTGCAGCAAAGTTTTTGTCAAAAAAGGCGATAAGATCAGCTTTGCTCAATTTTCTGAAGAGTTCGGCGGCGGCTTTGTCGCAGATGGAAATGACGTCAGAAGCAAAACTGCCCGATGCACCATCACGTCGAGGAAAGAGACGGGTGATACCATTGATTTTCAGGCCGCATGCGCCTCGGAAATCATGGCGACGAGCACTAATCTGCGTTTGAAAATCCTCGATGCCAACAGCGTATCCCGCATCTTCATGGATCCGGCTTTGGCAGGGATGGAGCTCACCTTTTACCGTTGCTCGATGTAATCGCTCTCGCAGTGGTAACGCTGTAGTAGCGCAAGCTGCTCTAAGCGCTGCCCCCTCTGCAAAGGGTGACCCGCCATTGGCGACGGGTCAGTCTAGGGAGGAAGTGTGCACCGAGGCTAGGCCGAGTCCCTGCTGTTTTGCTGTACCGGAATTCACACAGACGCGGAAAAGCTGCTATTTAGCCACAATGAAATTCGTCGCTGCCCGCCCCTTCGCCGACCCCGAAGCCGCCGCACGCAAACTGCTCGAGCTCGCCAATGCATTCGAGCCGATCCAGGACGGCAGGCTCTATATCGAGAAGATCAACGGGCCGTTTCTATTCGAGCTCAAGGGCACGCCTGCGGAGTACACGGCCGGTCTTGATTACGCGATTGCCAAAGGCTGGCTGGAGCTGCACGAGAGCGGCACCTTTGTCCGCTTCACTGAGGCCGGCGCCGCGCTGTTTGCCTAAACTGTGCCCGTCGAGGCACCGAAACAGCCCGCGAGCGGATCAGCCACAGATGCGGACGCGGTGCACCCGCCAGGCAGCACCGTCCCAGAAGCGCTGCGTTTTCCAGTAGCAGGGGCCGGTTGGATCGCCGACCGGGGCATCGACATAGCCAGACCAGTACGGATAGCCGCCGGGTCCAGGATAAGTGCGGGGATACGGGTTGCCACCGGGTCCGTAATCATCGCGCGGACCAGCATAGCCGGGCGAGACTGCGGCAGGGATCAACGTCGCGGCCGCAGCGAGAGCCAATAACGTCTTTCTCATGATGACACCCTTCCAACGCATGAAGGCAGCAGCAACCGGATTGCCGGTTCTGACAATTTTTTCACATTCTAACATACCCTCACCGCGCTAGGGTCATCGTGCAGGGCAGAGAGTCTCCCATCACCATCACCTGCCACCCCCCGCCTGTCCGTTCCCCCAACGAACAGCCCGGCGGGGGATTGTCCGCACTGCCTCCGGATTCGCAATAAGCGGTCAGGTCGACTATATCCGGAACATGCCTAAACCAATTGAATTGCCGCCCGCGGTCGCGCGCCGCTTTGTCGACGATATGCGTGCCTTCCATGCTGAAACGAACGCGATCAAGGCGGACGAGATCGCGGTGCGCCAGCTGCACGCGCTGAAGCAGCATTACCGCGCCAAGCTCCGCCTTCACGATGTGAAGGAGCTGTTCGTCCTGATGCGAGACCAAAGCCTGACCGTTCCTGTAGCGGGCCGACAAGGAGTTAAGACGAAGTGAGCTCTTCGATGTGGATCATCAAATCGCTCCCACTCTGGTTGCTCGGAGCTCTCTCGTCCTATGCCGGTGTAAGGGTTCTCATAAGATACTTCGCCTTGCCAGCTCCGGCTAGCGAGGAGCACGGCCGCTTGTTCCTGATATGGTCGGCGTTTCTCACGGCCGCCGCGTTGCTGTTCATAATTGCCGCAAGGTGGCGTTCTGACCTGCGCTGACCCGGTGGCGCGCCCGATGTGAGAAAAACTCAATACAGCCCGCCCTTTGCCGTCAAGGAAAGTCTAATCGAAGCAATTGCAGCCGCACCCTTGAGCTGACCGCCCAGACGGCATCTTTGTCGCGCCGTTCGAACAGGGCGAGATAGGGCTGGAGGGCTTGGTATCCAAACGGGCCGACCGGCCTTATCGCAATGGCAAAATGTAGGGATTGGTTGAAGCTCAAGAACCGCCAGCAGCGATCCGAGATCGGATCTAATTACCTGCCGCGCCATTGGTGCTTTTGGGTCCATATTGACTCGCCCTAAGTGTCATGGCTGTATTTCATCTTTCGATTGCGAGAGGCACTTTTGTGAAAAACCGATTGGGGTTGATCCTTTGCGTGAGCCTGATTGTCGCGCTTTCGTCCGGCTCCGCTCATGCATTCCAGTGCATCAAGGCGCAGGTCAACAACATCTAAGCGACGCTATCACCTGCCCTGCAGCCGCCGACACTGCCCCCGGTCCCCGAGCCGCCCGGGTTGACCTCCTCGAATCCTGCATCGACTGTTTCACTGACGCCCACAAAAAAACCGGCAACAGGAGTGGAGTGCGACGGCGCAAGAACAAATCAAAGCGCTATCCAAATAGCTGGCCGCCTCATCTCTCGTCGATGCCCAAAATTGATTTGGCAGCTGCGGTGCTTCTTGTCGGCGACTAAATTGGCGGTGCCTTTGCTCAAAACTTGAACAGCCGCGCCACCGCGGGCCTTGCTCGCCGAGGATCTAGCCCGTTTCTACTTCCGCATTGTTGCGGCTATCTGATTCTCTCGACCCAAATGATATGGCACGAGCAACGCCCTCCGCGCGACCTTGCGGCTTCCCGCCGGACTCCGGCCACGCCTCGGGCGTCACACCATCAGGTCATGCGACACATGGGTAACGAGTGCGCTTGGTGCATGGCCTGGAGCGATATTGAAACGGTCATCTGGGTGTTGCTCGGGCGCGGGCAGTTCGATGGCTTTTGGTCCTTCAGGAATCACGGGGGCTGTGTGAGTTACAACACTGTTGTCGTGATGTGCGATCGATGTGGGGATTTGTTGGAGCTCTGCAACGTCGATGAGACCTGGCCTTTTAAACGTAAAGATCTCGTTCCTGAAGTGAAAAGAGTCCGCAGGCGTACCGGGAGTCTCTCCTCCATCTGAAATCGCCAGCGGTCCATGAGTCGCAGCAGCGTCTTCGCGATGGCTCATCGACGCTTGGGTACCGTTGAGCTCTGAAAGGTCAATGACGCGCGAACCCTTAGAACAGGAATTCTCGTCGTTGAAATGAAATGAGTCCCTGACCGTACCGACAGTCCCCACAGACACCACTTGGGTCGCGCTCGCGGCTGGGACCTCCCCCGTGGCGGCGGTGATCGCATTGGCGGAATCCGCCGGGGGGTCGTAGATTTCGGTACCGGCGCCTCCGTTGATGCTCGTGAAAGACCAAGCGGTACCGGCGTAGTTCCCTGAAAAATGCAGTGTCACATTGTTCGCACTGATGCCATCACTAAAGGTGATTGTGCTGAGGTTGGTGCCCGTATTGTACGAGACTGAGACGGACATGCTTCCCCAAACATAGGGAAGCTGGGTGAGGTCGATCAAATCGGTCGACGCGAGGTGCGCGTCGATAGCGGCGCCCGTGATGACCCCATCGGATCTTCCCCAGTCATCGATGATCAACTTACCCGCGCCCTGCTCGAAGTAGATTGTCTGGCTGTCGGCCGCACCCGCAGCAACTTGACTGCCTGGAGCAAACTCGAGCGTGGTCCCGCTGTGGATCCAGAATTTCCCGATTCCGGCAATTGCCCCTGTCACATTCAAGGAGACATTCGGATCGACGACAATCGTATCGCTGTTGGTGATAGGCCCGATGAAAGTGGCGTTGGCTGTCTCCTCCAATGTCCCGTCGTTCTCGAGTTTTCCCGAGTAGCCTACGTCGAGGTCGCCGGCGAGCTGCAGGGCTCCCATAACGGTGATGTCAGCGGATGCCGCGCCGTGCGCTATCGTAAGCGACTCCGCCTGGGCATCCGGTGTGCCCGTGATGATAACCCTGTAATTGCAAGGCGCATTGATGGTTGCGTCAATGCTCAAGTTGGGCACAATGCCGCCGCTCCAATTGGCTGGATCGTTCCAGTCGAGCGTTGGCCCCGGCCCGCCGACTATCAACGACTCCGAATCCGGGGCGACCCTTATTGCCGTGGTCGCGGTCGCCTCTGTCGGGTTGGTGTCACTGCCATCCTGCGAAGTGACGGAAATCCTCAGCGTGTCGCAGCCGGTGAAACAGCTGTCGGGCGCATAGACCAGGCTCGCCAGCGCGGTGTTGACGTCGCTCGCAGTCCCGGACACTGTCAGCGATCCGGGGCAATTCGCGGTCTCCGTGAGGCCCACCACCGGGCTCACTGCCAACGCGCCGTGTGTGACGGTCAGCAGTACGATGACCCTATCATCAGCATCTTCCGCGGCCGGCCCCGCGACGACGCCGCTGATGTCGATCGCGGTGTTCGCGGCGGTAGTCGCCGTCGTTGGTGCGATTGCCCTCGGCGGCGCGGCAACCGGGTTCACCGCGATCGCGGTCGAGGCGGTGGCCGCCGTCGGATAGGTGTTGGAGCCATCGCTCGACGTCACCGACAGATGCAGCGTGTCACAGCCTTCGTACTCCGCGGTCGGCTTATAGGTCAGCCCCGCCAGCAGCGTGTTCACGGCCGCCGCGGTCCCCGACAGCGTCAGCGTTGCACAGCCGTCGCCTGTCACTGTCACCCCGGCCAGGCAGCCGACATGTAGCGCCCCATGCGATACCATCAGCGTCGCACTCACCGCGTCGTCGTTGTCCTCCGCCAGCGGCCCAACGCTGACCCCGGCAACCGCCACGACACAGGAGTTCTCGTTGAGCGTTAGCGTAGCCGGCGCGCTTGCCGTCGGCGGCTCGGCGACCGGAGCGACCGTCACGACCTCGCATGCCGTCACGGTTGAACTGATATCGCCTTCCGAATCGCGCTCGGTTGCCGCGATCGCCAGAGTGAAGCATCCTTCGAATCCCGCCGGGGGCGTGATCGTCAGGCTCCACAGGCTCCAGCTTGCGACGTCCTGCGAGGTGTTACCTGCGGTCGCCGTAAAGCTGTGACCGGGCAAGCCGGTGCCGTCGCTCAGCGTAGCGCCCACCGGGATGTCCTTCACGACAAGTGTATCGAGGCTGTTCGGGGACGCATCGCCATTGGCGCCCGACAGGCTCTTGGCCGTCGCGCCAAGATCCAGCGCAATCGCCGTGTCCTCATTGCCGTGCGCGGTGACCGGGTTCAGATACGGCGCCAGGGGGGCGACCTTCACCAGCTCGCTCGCACTCGCCGTGTTGACATCCTGGTCCGTCGCCGTGACGGTCAGGGTGAAATTGGTGTCGTTCGGCGGAATGATTTTCAGGTCCGAGAGATTCCAGCTCTTCACGTCGATCGAGGTGTTGCCGCTTGTCGCCGTGAAGCTATTTGTGCGGTCGGTGAGCACCGCCCCAACCGGGATGCCGCTCACCACAAGTGACTGCACCCCGTTGCTGTGGCCCGGCAGACTGTTCGCGATCGCCGAGATCGTTCCCAGGGCGATCGTGGTGCCCTCGATGCCGCTCTCAGCCTGCGGCGACCACGTCACCTTCGGAGGCGTCTCGTCAACCGTGACTGCTTGCGTTGCCTCTGGCGCCGGATTGCCGGCCGTATCCGAGACGTCCGCCGTCACCGTGTAGCTGCCGTCATGCAGCAATTTGGCTTCGGGCGAGCTGACGTTGACCGACCAGGTGTTATTCGTCAGCGTGGTGGTGAATGTGTCGACGACCTGGCCGGAGCTGTCAATGATCTTGACCGTCACCGGTTGGCCATTCTCTGCGTCGGACACGGTGCCAGCGATGGCAAACCCGGCGCCCGCCGCACCGGCGTTGACGACGTTGCTCCTGGCAATGGTGTCGATTGCGATTGTTGGGGGTGTCTCGTCCACCCTGATCGTCCGGGAGGCATCCGCCGGATCGCCGAACGCATTAGACACGTCCGCCTTCAGTGTGTAGATGCCGTCGGCCAGCGACTTGGCCTCCCCCGGGGTGAGATTAATGAGCCAGGAGCTATTGGTGACCGTGGCCGTGCCGCTGTAAACGACGTGGTTGGAGCTATCGACGATGGTGACCTTGACGAGCTGCCCGTTCTCCACGCCCGAGGTTGTGCCCGTGATCTCAACCCCGGCATTGGCTTCACTGAAATTGATGATGTCAGTTGCGGAAACGCCGATTTGTCCGGCGATGCTGGTGATCGCCAGCGAGGTCGGCGGATGTACGATGAAAGTCTCAGGGACCGTAAAGAGCGCCGGCGCTAACGGAATGAGCGAACCTTGCGGCTGGGGGGCATCATCCTGAATAAAATTGATAGGCTCCAGCAGCTCCGGATTGACCAAGAACGGCGGGGTGCTCGACCCGCTAGGTCCCAGCCCTTTGGCCCAGTTTGCGAGCACGTCCTGTTGGGCCGCCTGCAATTCCTCCATGCGAGCCGCAGTATTCCCGACCGAGTTCACGCTGACCGAGGAGCCGATCCTCCTGACGACGATTGTCTCTCCAGGATCCTCAACGATGATGTGCCGCGGGATAGGCTCCTTGGTTATCAGCTCGAATGAGCCGTGCTCGCGGTCCTTGTATGTGATGTTGTCGTCATCCAGGAATGTGACATCGGGGGCTGCGGCCTCAGCCTCCTTCATAAACAAGAGCATCAACGCTGTAAGCGACAGCATGCCCATCCCGGCGGAATGGGCCCGGCTACGAATGCTTCCAACTGGGGTGTCGACCCAGAGTGAACCGGTCTCTGCCACCCGGCCGGCAACGAAAGCGAAGATGCCTTTTGCTACTGCGAACAGGGCCGACCGCAAGGTGCCATTGGAGTCCCGCGCAAATTCGCTTAGCACCACGCGCGTGTCGTGGGAGAGGCTGAACACGGTGCCGTCGATGAAGCGGATTTCGATCCATCCACCGGCTGCGGTCTCGATGATATCACCGCGGCAGACAGGATCGCCAACCATGAATTCAACGGCGATGCCACTCGCACGCCTGATGGTGACGCAACCGATCGCCGCTTGAATGTTGCCGATTACTTCGGGAAGTTGGCTTAAAGCAGCCATGCGCGCATCCCCGAACTGTACGCCGGACGCAACTAACATTAGCCCAGACCTCGCCTGCTCAATAACTCAGGCCAGCATGGTGTGCTTTGGCTTGCCCTCGACACGAGGTGAAAATATCTTACCGCCGGCAGCAATAGGCTTGCCCGCCGAAACGTTCTGATCGGATCAAATCCAATAGTAAGGAAACATTCAGCGCGCCGGCAAAATGGCAGAATTGCTGACAGTCTACCGGACGTGCGGCAACGCTAAAATTAGACTATATTTTTCGTACGTAGAATGTCCACTTCTTAATTGCGGCACGCCGGCCTCAGCGTAGCAACCATTGGATTGCGACAACGACAAGTTCCTCTCCAGAGGGGGTCATGCGCACACATACGATTACCGTATTGGCAGCAAGTGTCGTTTTGGCGCTCGCAAGTTTCTTTCCTGGTGCGGCGCAAGCGCAAAACGCTTCTGCTCGGCCTGCCGCTCAGGATCTTGCTTCAGAACCCATCGGCAAAGTTGTGGCCGCCACGGGTTCGGTCACCATTGAACATGCGAGTGCGGTCGTCGTTCAGGCAAATGTCCCCGGGCAAGCCGGTCAAACAAAGGTTGGCGATCTCGTCTATCTGGACGATGTGGTCCACACCGGAGCCGATGGCCGGGTCGGCATCAACTTTACTGATGGCACCTCATTCAATCTTTCGAGCAACGCCAGCATGGCTTTGGACGAGTACGTGTACGACCCGAAGGGGAAGTCGAATTCGACCATGTTCAATCTAACCAAGGGAACATTCACCTTTATCGCCGGCAATATCGCGAAGACCGGCAACATGAAGATCGATACCCCTGTCGCAACCATGGGCATTCGAGGGACGACGCCGCATGTGGAAATCTCAGATGATGGGACAGCCAAATTTGATACCCTCATCGAAGAGGGCAAGAGTAAGCTTACAAATAAGGGGCAGACTTCAAAGCTGACGGATAGCTATTTCAGGGATATCGAGTTGTGCAACGGCGTGGGCCGCACATCGCTTGAAGATCGCATCACTGGTTGCACGACGCTCATCGGTTCACGTCAAGGCACGACGACGACCTTGGCTATCGCCTATAACAATCGTGGCAATGCCTACACCGCAAAAAGCGACTACGATCGCGCCATTCAGGACTTCGATCAGTCGATCAAGCTCAATCCAACCTACATCAAGCCCTTGAACAACCGCGGCGTGGCTTACTTGAGGAAAGGCGAATACGGCCTCGCGATTGAAGCTTTCGACGAGGCGATCACGCTCAATCCAAACTACGGCGAAGCGTTTGCAAACCGCGCCAGAGCCCACTTGAAAAAAAACGAGTTCGATCGCGCGGCCAGCGACTACGACGCTGCAATCGGTCTTGATCCCAATTTGTCAGCCGTCTGGAGCGGACGGTGCTGGGCCCGCGCCATCCTCGGTGCGTTACAGGCGGCGCTGGAGGATTGCAACAAGGCGCTTCAGTTGGATTCAAACAGCGCCGCTACGTATGACTCGCGTGGCCTGATCCATCTGAAGACGGGCCAGGTTGCCGCGGCTATCGATGATTATAGTTCTGCACTTCGGTTCGATCCGAAGCTGGCGAGCGCGCTCTATGGACGCGGGCTTGCGAAGCTCAAGCGGGGCGACAAAGCTGGTGGCAATGCGGATATCTCAGCGGCGAAGACGATGCAGAGCAACGTAGGCGACGAGTTCAAGAGCTATGGGGTGCAATAGAAAACCTTCAGATTACCGCCATGGCCGCAAGCTGATTTCCCGGCTGGGGATGAATTGATCAATGGCTCCCCGATTGATCTACCCGCCCGCCGCGCCGAATTTGAAGCCGGGTCGGAATTCCTTCTGGCGCATCATGCGCTGTGCCTCTTTTTACCAACCCGTAAAGGCCGTCGAGAAAATGCCTGACGGCTGGCCAGTACCGTCTGTTGCCAAATAGCGGTTGTTTGCGAGGAAATCCCTGAGACTCAAGCGTTCGCACCGCGACACGGCCAGTTGTTGGTCCAACACCCAGCCTTCGAAAGAGCTCTTTATCTGACACGAAAAGCCCCGCATCTGGTTGCTCCGTCAGATTGTACCTTAGCCGGCCCAGATACTGGTCTTGATGGTCCGCTTCATCATGCTCAATCATGGCTCTGACCTCCCATGCCGGAAGTCTATGCGAACACGTTTCCCAGCCTCGGTAACTCCTGCCAACGGCCTTGCCAGGGCGATCCTTGCCGGGATCATCGTTTGCTAACGAAAGCGAACATGCCGATTGCCGTTGGCGCACACTATGCCCGGAGTGCAGTTTTTATACAAGATCGGGACGCGAAAGGCCCTCCTGTATCAAGATGCCCTGGGGGTGGGTTGCCGGCCACGTCGAAAGCCAGATCACCGAGTGAGAGCGTAGAACTGCCAGAAGTCGCCTTGCTCGATCCCTGATTGGTCCGGGCGGGCGCTCGGCGTGCAGATGTTGCTGCCTTTGCATGAATTTCGAGGCTAGCCTCCAGTTCAAGGCGCCGAGATGTTTCGGCAGCGCGATCGCGAATTGGAACGAAATCTCGATCCGCTCCTCAAGGCCACGCAGAGCAACTACCCCGTCCTTGCTGATGGTAGACTCCGCGCTTGCGGCCTTCATCGTCCGAAATGCAACGCGGCAACACTGAATTGGCGGCGCCTAGTTAGCTGATTCCACAGTCGTTTGAGCCACGACACATGGCCCAGTCCCGCGCGATGCATAACGGCTGCATATCGTGGACGCGCGCTAGTTCTATCGGAAGGAGAGAGAACCTTATTCTCGTGTCTAACATCGCCGGCGGCACGATCCTCGGCGTTCTTCGGGCGTATAACCCCATTGACGCCGGGTTGATTCTCTTGACCAACCTGCACGGCGTCCGCGCGTTGAACTTGCACGGCCGGGGCTCGTGGCGTTTCCTTATGTGGCTCGCGTTCGGTTGGTGCCTGTTGAGCAGGCGCTTGCTCGGTTACGTGGGTGGGCACCTGTGAGCTCGTTACTGCGCTGGCGGACTGAACGTTACCGCTATGCAGACAACGACGCGCCGTCTCAATCTCGGCCTCGCTATATCCGTGACCGCGCGCCCACTTTTCAGCTGCTGTTTCCGAGTACTTGGCGACATAGAAACGAACAGCGGTGCAAGAGACTTGGCCGAATAGCGACACCCCCGCTGTGGCCGTTTGGCTGAGGGCAATCAACATTGCAAAGGCTGAGATTGTTCGTCTCATACAGCATAATTGACGTCCATCCAGATCTCCGTCCAGTTATTGAGTAGGGAGCGCTGCGACAAATCCCGAACGACCGTTTACAAATTCTCTATAAGATCGCGCTAATGATGCGTTGATTTGCGCGGGTTGATCCCAAGCGCATCCAGGCGACGGCCGCCGATCAATCCCGCCCCACAATTGAGGCAGCTGGTATTATTTACTGACCCTGCGCGGAGATGACGCGATCAAGGGTGATAACCAGTCTGAAGGCGCCGACCTAAACATCTGGAGAACCAGAAATTTTTGCTTCAGCTTTGATCCTAAAGCCGATCCAGGCGGAAGCGATTGCGATTACGAACCGTCCAGTTGTCCATGGTATCCGAAGTGAGTTTCTACCTCTCGAGGCAGGTATAACCGCCTCCGCCACGAGATCGCTGCCCCTGACCGCATGACAAGAAAGCCCCCGCCTCGGTTGTGGGAACGCGAACGGTGAGTTTAGCGAGTGCCCTGGTTTTCCTACCTTCCCAAGGCCCCGCTCTCTGCTATTCATTTGCTCCACTCCTGTCTGTTCACAGTTGAACTTCCAGGGGAACGTGTGGTCTCGTCAGGAGTCGACTCTGCGCTCCCGGCGAAATTACCCCAGCCCCCAAACCGGGAGACAGCCTTCGCCAAGGAGGCTGGACGGCCCCGACACAGACCTGTTCGGGGTCGTTTTCTGGCAGCTGATCGCGCGACCGCACGACGCGGACCGTTTGGTACCAAGACACCCGTTGCCCAATAATTGATGTTGCCGACGATCCGAAACGGCGTTTCGATGCGGCGCGCGGGTGCTGAGGCGTGATCACTGCGTCC
>Ga0070741_10002754_pt1 | contig 45903 bp, 41 predicted proteins | sample Coa_R1_4_FD_66440 | JGI IMG/M metagenome (GOLD analysis project Ga0070741, IMG submission 66440) | Surface soil microbial communities from Centralia Pennsylvania, which are recovering from an underground coalmine fire - Coalmine... | ecosystem: Environmental > Terrestrial > Soil > Unclassified ... | reverse complement strand
CGACGGCACGGTCGAGGTGCGCCACTGCTGGACGGAGATGGGCCAAGGCGTGCATACGGTGGCCCGCCAAGTGGCGGTCGAGGAGCTCGGCGTCGACCCGGCGCGCGTGCGCGTTGTCGTCGACACGACGCGCGAGCTCGGTGCCGGGCAGACGACCGGGAGCCGGGGGACTCTCATGGGCGCCGGTTCGGTGCAGGCGGCGTGCGAGGCGGCGCGGGCCGACGGCTGCAAGCCGGGTGTCGACTACGTGGGCGAGTACCGGGTCGACTGGACCAACAAGATCGAGGACCACGTCGAGTCGCCCGTCATCCACTCCGCCTTCGGGTACGCAGCCCAGCTCATCGTGCTCGACCCCGAGACGGGCAAGCCGGCGAAGGTCCTCGCCGCCCACGACGTGGGACGCGCCGTCAACCCGACGCTGTGCGAGGGCCAGATCCACGGCGCCGTCCACATGGGGCTCGGCTACGCGCTGACCGAGGACTTCCCCGCGGACGCAGAGGGCCGGCCGACGAACATGACACTGCGCAGCCTCGGCATCATCCGGGCCAAGGACATGCCCCCGGTGGACGTCATGCTGGTCGAGGAGCCGCAGCCGCGCGCGCCGTACGGCATCAAGGGTGTCGGGGAGATCGGCCTCGTGCCCACGGCGGGCGCGGTCGCCGCGGCCCTGCACGCGTGGGACGGCGGGTGGCGGACGCAACTGCCGATGCGCGTCGGCGCGGTGGCGGGCAGCGACGACGACGCGTGAGCACGCCCGGACTGGTCTGCGCCCACCACCATCTCTATTCCGAGCTGGCGCGGGGGATGCCCGCGCCCCCGCGTACGCCCACGACGTTCACGGAGATCCTCGAGCTGGTGTGGTGGCGGCTCGACGCCGCCCTCGACCTCGAGATGATCAGGTGGTCCGCGATGCTCGGCGCGGTCGAGGCGCTCGAACGAGGGACGACGTCGATCGTCGACCATCATGCGTCCCCCAACGCCATCGAGGGGTCGCTCGACGTGATCCACGACGCGTGCCGCGAGGTGGGCATCCGCATCACGACGTGCTACGAGGTCACCGACCGGGGTGGGCCGGAGCGGATGAAGGCTGGCCTGGCCGAGAACGAGCGCTACATCCGTAGCCACCCCGACGTCCAGGCCTGGGTCGGTGCCCACGCGTGCCTCACGCTCTCGGACGAGTCGCTCGAGATGGTCGCCGGGCTGGCCAAGGACCTCGGCACGGGCGTGCACATCCACGTGGCCGAGGGCACCGCGGACATCGACGCCGGCCGGCGCCTCGAGCGCTACGCCGACGACCGCTGGCTACTCGCCCACGCCGTCCACCTCGACCGGCACCTCCCGGGGACCGTCCTGCACAACCCGCGGTCCAACCTCAACAACGCCGTCGGCTACGGGCGCCCGGACCGGTTCGGCAACACCGTGCGCCTCGGCACCGACGGGATCGGGGCGGACATGCTCGAGGAGTTCCGCCTCGCGTTCGTACGCCTGCGCGCCGAAGACGTCACCGAGGCGCCCACGACGGTGTGGGAGTGGCTCACGTGGGACGAGGGGTCGCGCGTCGAGTGGGCCTACGACCCCATGGACCCATGGCACCTGGCCTATACGACGGGCGTCGGCCCGGTGTCCGTCAGCGTCGACGGCGAGGTCGTCTACCGCGACGGCCAGCCGACCAAGGTGGACGCCAGGGAGGTGCGGGCGCGGGCCCGCGAGCAGGCGGCGCGCCTGCACGCGAGATTGTGAACCCGTGACGACCCCCGTTGCCATCTACCTGCAAGACGCCCACCCGCTGCGCGAGGCCATGCACTGGGCCCAGGCGGCCGAGCAGGCCGGCTTCGCCGCGGTGTGGCAGGCCGAGAGCCGCCTGGTCCGCGATGCCGTCGTCCCCATGGCGGCGTTCGGGGCCACGACCGAGCGCATCCGGATCGGCTCGGGCGTGGCGTCGATCTGGACGCGCAACCCGGCGGTGCTCGCGTCGACGTTCGCCACGCTCGACGACCTGGCCCCCGGGCGCGTCATCTGCGGCCTCGGTGCATGGTGGGACCCGCTGGCGCGCAAGGTCGGGATCTCCCGCGACCACCCGTTGACCGTCATGCGCGAGGTGGTGATCGTCGTGCGTGCCCTGTTGCACGACGAGACCGTGACCTTTGACGGCACGTACGTGCACCTCGACGGGGTCGAACTCGACTACGTGCACCAGGAGCGCCGCGCCAAGGACGTCCCCATCTACATCGGGGCGACGGGGATGCAGATGATGGAGCTGGCGGGCGAGATCGCCGACGGTGTCGTGCTCAACTACCTCGTCTCGCCGTCCTACAACGTGCGCGCCCTCGAGCACCTCGCGAGCGGCGCAGCGCGCGCCGGGCGCACGATCGCCGACATCGACCGCCCCCAGCTCGTGGTGTGCTCGCTCGACGAGGACCGCCAGGCGGCGCTCGACGGCGCGCGGCTGCTCGTGACCCAGTACCTCGGGCAGCAGCCGCACATCATGAAGGCGTCCGGGGTCCCCGAGTCACTGCTCGAGGAGATCGGCAAGGTGCTGACCTGGCCCGCGACCCACGACCAGGTCGTGGCGGCCTCGAAGCTCGTGCCGGACGACATCGTGCAGATGATCACCGCGTCGGGCACGCCCGAGGAGTGCCGCGCCCAGGTCCGCGCCTACGTCGACAACGGCTGTACGTGCCCGATCCTGTACCCGTTGGGCCCGGACGTCCAGGCGATGCTCGACGCCTTCGCCGGCGGCGTCTGAGTTGGGGTGGGCCGAGCGCAGGGTGCTGTGCTACGCGCACCAGGGCGGCGCGCGTGAAGGCCCCTCGTCCACGCTGTGGGCGATGGAGCGGGCGGTCGCGGGCGGTGCGGACGCGATCGAGCTCGACGTGCACGCCACGGCGGACGGCCACATCGTCGTGTGCCACGACCCGACCGTTGACGCCACCACGAACGGGAGCGGGCGGATCAACGCCATGACCCTGGCGGAGCTGCGGGAGCTCGACAACGCCTATTGGTGGGTGCCTGGCTCCGTCGTGGCGCCCGGCCGGCCCGACGCCGACTACCCGCTGCGCGGGAGGGCGCCGGGCGACCCGTCGCTGCGCATCGCCACACTCGACGAGGTCCTCGAGGCGTTCCCCGGCGTGTTCATCAACCTGGACATCAAGTCCCGTCAGCCGCCGTACGAAGAGGCGCTCGCCCGGTGCCTGCGCGCCCACGGGAGGGGCGACGACGTGATCGTGGCGTCGTTCAATGACGCGAGCACGGACGCGTTCCGTGCCGTGGCGCCGGAGTTCGCCACGTCGGCGGGGACGCTCGGGACCGCCCTGTTCTGGCGGGCGGCCCACACCGGTGAGGCGCTCCCGGACACGCCCTACGCCGCCCTGCAGGTCCCGGTGCAGACGGGCGACATCACCGTCTGCGACGAGGTGCTCGTGGAGGCCGCGCACCGGGCCGGGCTGGCGGTGCACGTCTGGACCATCGACGACCCCGACGAAATGGCGCGACTGATCGGTATGGGGGTGGACGGCATCATCACGGACGTGCCGTCCGTGGCGGTGGCGGCCATCGACGCCGCCGGTGCGCGGTGGGGCCGGTGAGCGTCGAGGTCCGCCGGTTGGAGGGGGACGACGAGTTCCGCGCGTTCCTCGAGTGCGACGCCATCTCGTTCGGTGTGGCGCTGCGGGAGGCCGAGGTGCCCCTCGCCGGCGCGTTCGTCGAGCCCGACCGTGCCATGGGCGCCTTCGAGGGCGGGCGCCTCGTCGGGGCGTGCGCCAACCTCTCGATGGAGGTCACCGTCCCCGGCCCTGCCCCCGTGCCGTGCGCGGGGGTGACCTATGTGTCCGTGCTGCCGTCGCACCGCCGGCGCGGCATCCTCACCGCGATGATGGGCCGGCTCCTCGACGATGCCGAACAGCGCGGTGAGCCGATGGCCGTGCTCATCGCGTCCGAGGGCTCGATCTACGGGCGCTTCGGGTTCGGCGCGGCGACGCAGGCAGCGACCTACGAGCTCGAGAAGGCCCACGCCCGCTTCCGGGACGCGCCGCGCACTGATGGTGCGCTGCGCGTCGTCGGGCAGCAGGAGGCGGCCACGATCCTCCCCGCGGTCCACGCCGCCAACCGGGCCGCCGTCCCGGGCAACTGCAGTCGCTCCGAGGGATGGTGGGGATGGCACCTGCGTGACGCCGAGGAGGACCGCGAGGGCGCGAGCCCGATGTACCACGTCGTGCACGAGCCGCCCGGTGGCGGTCCACCGGACGGCTACGTCAGCTGGCGGGTCGAGCAGCGCTGGGCGCCCAACGCCGATTCGGTTGCCAGCGTGGTCGACCACTCGGCGTCGGGCCCCGGGGTGCGGCTGGCGCTGCTCGAGCTCGTGTGCCACCTCGACCTGGTGAGCACGACCCGCCTCCGGGCGTTCCCCGTGGACGACCCGTTGCGGTGGGCGCTCGCCGACCCCCGCCGCCTGCTCACGACCAGTGTCCACGACATGTTGTGGCTGCGCACCCTCGATGTGCCCCGGTGCCTCGCTGCCCGGAGCTATCGGGTCGAGGACCGCGTCGTGCTGGAGGTCGAGGACGTGTTCCGTCCGGCCCGCGGTGGGCGCTTCGCCCTCGACACGCGTGACGGCGTCACGTGCGAGCCGACCGGGGAGCCGGCGGACCTTGCCATCGCCGCCGCAGACCTCGGTGCGCTGTACCTCGGCGGTGTGGGCGCCGCGGTGCTCGCCGACGCCGGGCGGCTGCGCCCGCTGCGCGACGGCGCCGTCGGCCGCGCCACCAGGCTGTTCGCGACCGACCGGGCGCCGTACGGCGACACCGACTTCTAGGAGCTGGGCTTCAGGTACGGGTTGGGGATGTAGCCCTGCGGTGTGAGGGGGACGAGGACCTTGTAGGACGTGCCCTCATCCTGGACGAAGGCACCGCCGACCTGGATCAGCTGGTGGGCGACCGGCCACTTGACCGGGACGCTCACGCCGCCGTTGTCATACGTGAAACCGCTGTTGATGGCGTTGTACAGCGCCTCGCGTGTCAGGTTCGGCCCGACCTTCTTGAGGGCCTGGATGAAGAAGTCGGCGGTCAACCAGCCCGATTCCACGGCCTGCGTGCGCGGGAGGTTGGGCTTGTAGGCGTCGAGGTCCTTGATCATCGTCGCGATGGCGGGCACATCGGGCGCCGATTCGAAGGGCGCGTACTGCAGCAGGGTGATCATGCCCTTGGTCGTCCCGACGATCCTCGGGTCGTAGTCGGTGAAGCCGAGGATCTTGCCGGGGTACCCCACCTGGATCAGCTTCTTGCCGAGGCCGAGCGTGGTGCCGAAGTCGCCGAGGATCTCGATCAAGTCCGGGGGCTTACCGCCATCGGCGGTCATGACCTTGAGCGAGTAGGGCGTCCAGTCGCCGACCGCCGTCGGCGGCGGCGGGATCGAGCTGTCCGTCAGCACGATCTTGGCGCCGCCGGCCTTCCAGACCGAGGCGAACTGGAGCATCGCCGTGCGCCCGGAGTCGACGTCGCCGGTGATGAGGCCGACGGTGTGGCCCTGGAGCGTCCCGTCATCGAAGAGCTTGGCGGCGATCGGCGGGAAGTTGAGCGCGAGGGGCGCGTGCGTGAGGTCGCAGTCGTTGCCCCAGAACCCGAACCCCCAGTTCAGGTTGCACCAGCGGGGCTCGACCGACCACCCGAAGAACGGCACCTTCGAGTCGTTCAGGAACGTCGCCGCGCCGAGCGAGGTGGTGAACACGGGCGCGACGGCGAACTCGTGGTCCTGCAGGACGAGCGTCTTGCCTGCGGTCAGGTCCTGGTCGGCGACTGCGCCGTCGTCGAGCATCGTGTCGAGCACGATCTTGCGGCCGTTGATGCCTCCGGCGTCGTTCTCCCGCTTGATCCGGGCGTTGAACCCGTCGGGGCCATCGGCGAAGAAGTTCTTGTTGTAGATGCCTCCGACGTGGATCTCGGTGGCGGTCACGCCCGTCGTCGTGTTCCCGCTCACGGGCGGCACAGACACGGTCGGGAGGGTCGCGGCCGTCGTACCGCCGGCCGGCGCCGCCGTCGTGGTGCTGGCCGCGCCGCTGGCTGCCGTGGTGGCCGGCGCCGCCGTCGTCGCCGTCGTCTTGGGCTTGCTGCTGCTGCAGGCGCCGAGCACCAGCAGGCCGGCGATGCCTCCGACGACGCCTTTCCTCATCCAGGCCACCGCTCGTCCCCCCGTCTCAGGCCCGGCAGCGGCACGCGCCGCGGCACAAGCACTGCTACCCCCAGGGCGGTGACGGTAGCGGGGGTCGGTGGAGGGGTCAACCGCGACCGGGCGGGGCGGTGCGATCAGCGGGGGGTGGCGGCGGCGGGAGACCCGATCTCCGTGGCCGCCGGGACGCGTCGCTGATCCGAGTACCTACTGCACGCGCAGTGGCAGGTGCTTGATCGAGTTGAAGAAGTTCGACCGCAGCCGGGCCACGGGCCCGTCGAGGTGCAGGCGGTCGAGCACAGGCCGGAGCTCCTCGAACGTGGCCGCCGCTTCGAGGCGGGCCAGGTGGGCGCCGAGGCAGAAGTGCGGCCCACCGCTGCCGAGGGCGGCGTGCGGGTTGGGCGACCGCCCGACGTCGAGCTCGTCGGGGTGCGCGAACGCCTCGCCGTCGCGGTTGGCCGAGACCAACCACAGCACGACGCGTTGGCCCTGCTCGATCCGGTGCCCCGCCAGCTCGACCGCCCGCGTGGCATGTCGTGCGTGGTGCATGACCGGCGTCGACCACCGCAGCATCTCCTCGACGACCGAAGACATCGGCACCGAGCCCTCCACGACCCGTCGGCGCTGCTCCGGGAACTCGATCAGCGCGAGGACGCCGTGCGACAGCAGGTGCCGTGTCGTCTCACTGCCACCGACGATGAACAGGATGAAGAACTTCTGCAGTTCCTCGTCCGTGAGCCGCTCGCCGTCGACCTCGGACGCGATCAGCCACGAGATGAGGTCGTCCCCCGGCGCGGCGCGGCGAGATGCGATCAGCGACGCGCCGTACTCCGACAGCGCGGCCCTGGCCGAGCGCGCCGCCTCCGGGCTGACGCGGTACTCGGGGTCGTCGCTCGGGATGATGGCGTTGGACCAGGCGAACACCTGGGGCTCGGCCGAGCGGGGGACGCCCATTACCGCGCTGATCACCCTGAGCGGGATCGGGACGGCGACGTCGAGCACGAAGTCGCCACCTCCGGCCGCCACGAACGCGTCGATGCACTCGCGCGCGACGTCGCGGACCTGCGGCGCGAGCCGCGCGATCGCCTTCGGGGTGAACGCCTTGCTGACGAGCCGCCGGTAGCGGGTGTGCTCGGGCGGGTCCATCGACAGCAGGATCTGCCCCATCGGTGCCTGGCCCGGGTCCCCCGGGGGAGTGGTCCCCCCGGCGCTCGAGAACGTCGCCCACTCCCGCGTCACGGCCTGGTACAGCTCATGGCTGGTCACCACCCAGTGGCCGCCGTCCTTGCCCTCGTGCCACCAGATCGGGGCTTCGTCGCGCAGGCGGGCGAACCACTCGTGGGGCACGCCTTGCACGAACCGGTCGACGTCGTCGAGGTCGATGGCGCTGAGGCTCATGGCGCGTTCCTCCGGGTTCAGTACGGGCTGTCCCCACCGTCGACGCTGATCGCCTGGCCGCGGATGGCGCGCGCGTCGTCGGACAGCAGGAAGGCGACGACGCGCCCGATCTCGAGGGGGGTGATGTTGCGGCCGAGGTCGCCGGCGTTCATCGACGCCCGGATCGGGGCGGGGTCCCCGCCGGCGGCGAGGTAGGACGCCACCGCGTCGAGCATCGGCGTGTCCACGCCGGACGGGCACAGGCAGTTGACATTGACCCCGAAGCGTGCCCACTCGTGCGCCAGGTTGCGCGTCAGGTTGATCACGCCCGCCTTCGACACGTTGTAGCTGATCATGTCCGGGTAGCCGACCTTACCGGCATAGCTGGCGATGTTGACGATCGCGCCGCCGTGACCGGCCGAGCGCCAATGGCTGGCGGCGGCCTGGCAGCACCGCAGGACCGCGGTCGTATTGACCGCGAAGTGGGCTTCGAAGTTCGAACGCGTCGTCTCGATGGCGGGCGCCATCTCGATCACGCCGGCGTTGTTGACCCACCCGTCGAGCCGGCCGAACCGTTCGAGCGCGACCGCCAGCGTGCGGGTGATGTCGTCATCGACGGTGACATCACCGGTCAGCGCCACGGCCCGCGCCGCCCCGAGCCGCTCGGCCGTCTGCTCGGCCGATCCGGCGATGACGTCCACGAGCGCGACGGAGGCGCCTGCATCGACGACGGCTTCGGCGATCCCCGCGCCCATGCCCCGACCGGCCCCGGTCACGACGACGACCCGACCGCTGAGCGACGTCACAGCTGCTCACCGTCTGCGGGATAGATGATGCGGTCCTCGGTGACGATGGCGGTGACGAGCTCGGCTGGCGTGATGTCGAAGGCGGGGTTGAACGCACCGGCGCCCGATGGGGTGGTCCGGACACCGCTCCAGCCGAGGACCTCGCCGGGGTCGCGCTCCTCGATCGTCACATGCCATCCGTCCGGCGTCGCGGGGTCGAGCGTCGACTCCGGCGCAGCGACGATGAACGGGACACCCGCCCGGGCGGCGGCGAGGGCCAACGGGTAGGTCCCGATCTTGTTGACGACGTCGCCGTTGGCCGTAATGCGGTCGGCTCCGACCATGACCACGTCGACGAGGCCGCGGGCGATCACGGTCGGCCCGGCACCGTCGACGACCACGCGGTAGGGCACACCGAGCTGCTCGAGCTCAAAGGCCGTGAGGCGCGACCCCTGCAGCAGGGGCCGCGTCTCGTCCGCGTAGACCTCCCGCACCGCGCCCCGTTCGTGCAGGGCGCGCACGATGCCGAGGGCCGTGCCCCACTCGACGCAGGCGAGGCCGCCGGCGTTGCAATGGGTCTGCACGGCCGCCGGGCCGGCCACGAGCTTCTGCACCAGGTCGGCACCGCGGTTGGCCAGTGCCCGGTTGGCGGTCACATCGGCGTCCAGCAGCCCCACCGCTTCGGCGATCATCGCGGCCGGGCCGTCCCCGGCACGGGCGACGACGCGGTCGACGGCCCAGGCCAGGTTGACCGCCGTGGGCCTGGCGGCGCGGATGCGGTCGGCCTCAGCCCGCACCCGCTCGGCGCCCTCGCCGGCGCGGTGGGCGTGCAGGGCGGCGAGGGCGACGCCGAGCCCGCCGGTCACGCCGATGGCAGGGGCGCCGCGGACGGCCATGCCCCGGATGGCGAAGATCACGTCGTCGACGGTGCGCAGCTCGAGGAAGCACAGTTCGCCCGGGAGGCGGGTCTGGTCGATGATGACGGCGTGGTCGCCGGCCCAGTCGACGGTGCGCACCTGCCTAGGTTGGCAGACCTGCGCCGGGACCTCCGACTGGCACCAATCCCGGTCGAGGGCGGGTGGTTCCGCGTCACGTGGCGATCGCCGGCCGCGGGAGCGATCCTCGCCTTGTTCACCGAGGAGCCCGACGGGTTCTCGGCGCTGCACCGGCTCACCGTCGCCGAGCTGTGGTTCTTCCACGCAGGCGATCCCTTCGGCCTGCTGCTCCTCCACGCCGACGGCTCCTCGGTGGAAGTGGTCGTCGGGGCCGACGTCGCCCGCGGTCAGGTTCCCCAAGTCGTGGTCGAGCCCGGGACGTGGATGGGCGGCGCGCCGCGCGGCGCCTGGTCGCTCGTGTCGACGGTGACGGTGCCGCCCTTCACGGACGACGCGTTCACGGCAGGCTCACGCGCCGCCCTCGTCGCCGCCTACCCGGACCGGTGCGACGAGATCGGACGGCTCACGCGCGAGTGAGCGCGCCATGGCGTCGGCGCTGTCCGTCGCCGCGATCTCGGCCAGCCACCGGCGGTACTCGATCGACACCTTGTCGGTGCGCACACTGAGTTCGGCGCCGGGCTCGAACGGGATGTTCGCCGGGTGCTGGGCGACGATGACCGGCTCGTCCTCGTCGAGCACGAGCTGTTGGAACTCCATGTAGGGCCCGTCGTCGGCATCGACGTCGTCGGACCGCGCCATGAGCCAGTAGCACCTCACCTCGGTGTCCGCGGCGTCGAGCGGGGAGGCAGTCATCCAGAGGTGGCGCCGGCCGGCCCCGGGCACGTCGAACTCGATGTTGACCGTGCACGGCATGACGATGCGGTAGGCGGACCAGCCGATCAGCGCGCGCCCGTCGGAGGGCGGCAGCACGGGCGGGTCGTAGTGGAACCGCAGTTCACCGTCGGCCCGGTGCACGTCGGGCACCGGTGGCACGACGGCCTGGCGCGTGCTGAGCGTCCCGTCGTGGACCCACGGGAAGTGCGACAGGTCGACGAAGTTCTCCACCCGTCGTTCGGCCGACGTGGGCCATACGTACGGCGTGCCGACGGCGATGTGCATCTCGGCCTCGTCCCATGCGGGGTTCGCGGGGATACGCGTCGGCCACCCCGGGTCGAGCCGCACCCACACCAGGCCGTAGGCCTCCTGGACCTCGTACGCGGCGACGCGGGCCCGCGAGGGCACGGGCACGCCGGGCATCGCGGGGATCTCCACGCAACGCCCGGAGCCGTCCCACCGCCAGCCGTGGTACGCGCACTGCAACGTCGCGCCGCACACCCACCCGACCGAAAGGCGCGTCGACCGGTGCAGGCACCGGTCGTGGAGCGCGACGAGCCCGTTGTCGGTGCGGGCGACCACGACCGCTTCGCCGAGTACGCGCACGCCGATCAGGGCGCCGTCTCCGCGCCGTGCGGCGTCGAGCTCCGCACTCGCGCACACCGGGTGCCAGAACCGTCGCAGGACCGCAGGGACGTCGACCATCACATCAACTGGCGGTCCTGTTGGGCGCGGTGCAGGATCGCCTTGCCTTCGGTGCGCTCGACGTAGCGCACGAAGCGGTACTTGTCCTCGAACCCGTCGGTCTGGCGGGGCGGCACCTTGGCGTTGCCGGGGAGCGTCTTGACGTTGATGAAGCGGCACCCCGGGCGCGGTGACCCGAAGGCGGCCTCCAGTTCCGCGTCGAGGGCGTCCATGGTCTCGACGTTCGCGGTGTACGGGACGCCGCACGCCGCGGCGATGGCGGCGAGGTCCGCCGTGGTCGCCGTCGCGGTGGGGCGGCGCCGGCCCCCCGCGGGCCAGCCGATCGACTCGTAGACGCCGTTGTCGGCGACGAACACCGAGAGGTTGGCCGGGGCCTCCTGGCCCATCACGACGAGCTGGCCGAGCTCCATCAGCACCGACCCGTCACCGTCGAGGCAGACGGTGGGGCGGTGGGGCAGGGCGATGGCGAGGCCGACGGCCATCCCCACGACGTCGCCCATCTGGCCGAGGTGCGCGGAGCGCGGGTGCTCGCCGGTGAGCTCCGCCCACTCGAACGACACCGCGCCGATGTAGGTCGACATCACGAGCGCGTCCTCCGGGACCCGCTTGGCCAGGCGGCCCAGCCACTCGTAGCGGTCGAGCGCCATCAGTCCTCCCACGGGAAGGGGCGACAGTCGGCCATCAGCCAGCCCATGCAAAGGGGGCCACAGTCGGCCATCAGTCCTCCCAGATGCAGCTGCCGGATACCAGCACGGCCGCGGGGTGGAGTTGGGCCTGGGCGAGCCGCTGGGCGCGCTTGACCGCCTGGCGGAGGTCGCCTGGCTCGCGCACGATCTGGTACGGGACGCGCAGGGCGGCGAGGAGCGGCTCGGCGACGATGCCGTGGGGGATGCCCCAGTGCTCGGTCTCGCCGATGTCACCGCGGTAGGAGAGCATCAACAGCACGGGGACGCCCGTGCCGAGGGAGATGCGTGCGATGTACTCGGCGGCGACGCGCAGGCCCGAGTTCTCCATGATGAGCACGGGCCGGCGGCCGCCCATCCACGCGCCGGCGCACACGCTGAACCCGACGCCCTCGTTGCAGACCGGCACGTACCGGAACCGGGCATCGCCTTCGATCGCTTCGTGCAGGTCGCGCTGCCAACCGTCGGGGAGGCCGGAGACGAAGTCGATGCCGGCCTCGACCAGCCCGTCGATGGCGGCGGAACGCGCGACGGGCAGCATCAGGCGATGAACGACACGAGCTTCGGCTCGAGGAACGCGTCGAGGCCCTCGGTCCCACCCTCGCGCCCGAGCCCCGACTCCTTGAACCCCCCGAACGGCCCCGCCGGCGTTGCCGGCGTGGGGTCGTTGATCCCGACGATGCCGTACTCGAGCGCCATGCTGACGCGGCGGGCGCGCCCGAGGTCGCGCGTGTACGCGTACGCGGCGAGCCCGTAGCGCGACGCGTTCGCCCGGGCGAGCACCTCGTCCTCGTCTTCGAACGTGAACAGCGGGACCACCGGCCCGAAGGTCTCCTCCCTCGCGCAGAGCATGTCGTCCGTGCAGCCGGCGATGACCGCCGGGGCGAAGAACCACCCGGGCCCGGGGACTCGGCCGCCCTCGAGGAGCACCTTCCCGCCGCGCTCCACGGCGTCCTCGACGTGGGCGGTCACCTTGTGCACCGCCCGTTCGTCGATCAGCGGCCCGATGTCGGCCCCGGCGCCGACGTTCAGTTTCTCCACGGCCGCGACGGTGCGTGCCGCGAAGTCGTCCGCGACCGCCCGCTGCACGTACACCCGGTTGGCGCACAGGCACGACTGGCCTGCCACCTGGAACTTCGAGGCGAGGAGGCCGGCCACGGCGGCGTCGAGGTCGGCGTCGTCGAACACGATGAACGGCGCCTGGCCCCCAAGCTCGAGCGACACGCGTTGCAGGCGGTCGGCCGACAGCCGCACGAGCGCCTTGCCCACCTCGGTGGACCCGGTGAAGGTGATCTTGGCGACGCGCTCGTCGCGGAGGAGGGCATCCGCGATGGCCTCGGGGTCCGACGCGGTGACGAGGTTGAGCACGCCGGCCGGGAAGCCCGCGGCGTCGATGGCCTCGAACAGGCGCACGGCCGACAGCGGCGTCTGCTCCGCCGGCTTGACGACCATGGTGCACCCGGCCGCCATCGCCGGCGCCAGCTTGCGGGCGATCATCGCCAACGGGAAGTTCCACGGGGTGATGGCCACGGCGACCCCGACGGGCTGCTGGACCACTTCGAGGTGCTTGCCGGCGACCGGCGACGGGATGACGCGCCCGTAGGCACGCCGGCCTTCTTCGGCGAACCAGTCGAGCCACTGCGTCGCGTACCGCACCTCGAACAACGCCTGCCCCATCGGCTTGCCCTGTTCGGCGACGATCGTCGCGGCGATCTCGTCGAGGTGCCCGAGGAGGGCGGCAGACAGGCGCCGCAGCGCCGCCGCCCGCTCGACCGGTGTCTGCGCCGCCCACGCCGGGAACGCCGCGTGGGCAGCGGCGACCGCTGCCGTCGCGTCGGCTGCCGTCGCGTCGGCAACGGTGCCGACCAGCGTCCCGTCCGCCGGGTTGTGGACCTCGAACGTGCGCGGCGCCGCCCGCCAGGTCCCGTCGATGTACAGGCTCACAGTGACTCCACGAGCACTCGGCGGCACAGCTCGGGCGTGCCGGGCACGGGGTTGTTCTTCAACAGGTAGCTCGCCATGGCGTCGGTGACGATGCGCTCGACGTCGTCGTCCCTCACACCCGCCTCGGTCAGCCGCATCCCCATGCCGATGCGGTCGTTCAATGCCCGGATGACCTCACCCGCGTTCCCGGCGGCTGCCGCGTCGTCGCTCTCGACGAGCCCGAAGCACCGCGCCACCCACGCCGTCTTCTCCCTGACCGCGTCCGCGTTGACGTCGAGGGTCGCGGGCATGAGCGCGGCGCACAGGTAGCCGTGGTGCAGGTCGTAGAGGTACCCGACGGGCATGGCCACGGCGTGCAGCACGCCGAGGCCGGACTGGTCCTTGGCCAGCCCGCCCATCGCCGACGCGATCGTCATCGCCCCACGGGCGCCGACGTCGCTGCCGTCCGCGACCACGGCTTCGAGGTGACGGGCCACGAGGCGCATGCTCTGCTCGGCGAGTGCGTCCGAGAACGGCGTCGCCGACAGGCCGAGGTAGGCCTCCAGCGCGTGCGACAGGGCGTCCATGCCGGTCGCGGCCGTGAGCCACGGCGGGAGCCCGAGCATCAGCTCCGGGTCGAGGAACGTGATCGCCGGCGCGGTGCCCGGCCCGAACACGCCCTTCTTCTCGCCCGTCGCGTGGTCCACGAGGACCGAGACCTTGGCGGCCTCGGCGCCGGACCCCGCGGTGGTGGGCAGCACGACGAGGGGCACGCCGGCGCGCTCGATCTTGCGCGCCCCGGTCATCAGTTCGTGCGCGGAGAACCCGCCCGCGGCGACGGCGGGCATGATCTTCGCCGCGTCGATGGGGCTGCCTCCCCCCAGCGCGACCACGACGTCCGCGCGGCTGGCGCGCAATACCGCGGCGCCGGCGTCGACGTTCTCGACGGTCGGGTTGGACTTGACGTCCACGAAGCGGGTCACGGCCAGGCCTGCTCCGCGCAGCGCGTCCTCGACGGGGTCCACGACGCCCGTCGCCTCGAGCCCGGCGTCAGTGACGAGCAGCACCCGCGCCGCCCCGAGCCCGGCCAGCCGCTCGGGCAGTTGGCCACGGCACCCTGGCCCGAAGACGAACTCGGTCGGGGTCCCGAAACGGAAGCTGTCGATGGCCATCCGTGGAGTCTCGCTCAGGTCGTGGTCGGCCGCAGCGCGGTGGCGGTGGAGTCGATCTCGCGATGGAGCCGCCGCTTCCCGTCGTCGTCCAGCCAGGTGCCGTCGACCCCGTCGTGGGACACCCTGACCATGGTGTCGAAGTCCCAGCCGTAGGCCGCGGCGACGGCGCGGTACTCGCGGCCGAGGTCGAGGTCGGTGAGGGCCGGGTCATCGGTGTTGAGGGTGGCGAGCAGGCCCGCCGACCGCATCTGCGCGAACGGGTGGTGGGCGACGTCGGGCACGCGGTTGGCGATGACGACGTTCGACGTGGGGCAGACCGTGAGCGGGATGCGCTCTGCGGCGAACCGCCGGACGAGCGCGTCGTCCCCCATGATCGACAGGCCGTGGTCGATGCGCTGGGCGCCGAGCACGTCCACGCACGCGGCGATGGCGTCGGGCCCCGTGTCCTCGCCCTGGTGGGCGGTGAGGCGGAGGCCGACGGCGGCGGCGGCGCGGTAGGCCGGGGCGAACGACCGCGGGTCGACGCCGAGCTCGGTCGAATCGAGCCCGAGCCCGATGACGCGGTCTGACCCCGCCGCAGCGGTGCGGCGGAGCTCGGTGAGCCCTTCCACGAGCTCGAGCCCCGCCGCCGCGCCGTAGGCCCGGTCGATGTCGGCGATCAGCATGCAGCGGGCACCCGTCTCGTGCTCCGCCGCCTCGATCCCCTCGGCGAGGCCGGCGACGATGTCGCCGAGGCGCTGGCCGGCGGCGAGGTGGCGGGCGGGCGTGAAGAAGGACTCCGCGTACACGCGCCCGTGGGCGGCGCCGTCGACGACGCTCTCGTAGGCCAGCCGCGCCCAGTCCTCGCGCGACGCGAGGCACGACTGGACCAGCCAGAAAACAGTGAGGAACCCGTCGAGCGAGTCGTAGCGGTACAGCTCGTCGAGGTCCGTGGTGGGGAGCGCGATCCCGTTCTTCCGGGCGAGCTCGAGCACCGTGGCCGGCCGCATCGTGCCTTCGATGTGGCAATGCAGCTCGACCTTCGGGAGCCGCTCGAGCGCCTCGTCGAGGGTCGTCACCCGTGCACCCCCGCGCCCCCATTCGCGTCGACCACCCGCACCCTCACGCCCCCATTCGCGTCGACCGGCAGCGCCCGCACCCCGGTCACGCCGCGGGCGTGGCCAGCCAGGCGTCGATGCCGGCGTTCGCCGATGCCTTCACGTCCGCCGGTGCCCCGCTCGCGTCGATCGACGCGCGGGCGATGCCGGCGAGGTCCGCATCGGACAACCCGAGCTGGTCGCGGGCCACCTCGTACTCTGCCAGCAGCCCGACGCCGCCGAAGAACAGCGGGTCGTCCGCGTTGAGGCTGCAGCGGATGCCGGCGGCGAGCAGGCGGGGGAGCGGGTGCTCGGCGAGGGACGGCACGACCTTGAGGTACGCGTTCGACGTGGGGCACACGTCGAGGCACGTCCCCGCCGCAGCGAGCCGTTCCACGAGCGCGGCGTCCTCGAGGCACCGGATGCCGTGCTGGATGCGGTCGGCGCCGAGCGCGTCCAGCGCGCCGATGATGCTCGCCGGCCCGTCCAGTTCCCCCGCGTGGGGGCACGAGAGCAGCCCGGCCTCCTTCGCCATCGCGAACGGCTCGGCGAACGGCTCGGGCGGGTGCCCGACCTCGTCGTTGGCGAGCCCGAAACTGACCACCCCCGCGTCGCTGTAGGCAACGGCCAGCTCGGCCTCCTCGAACGCGATGGCGAGCGGCGCCGTCCGGTCGACCGTCATCAGCACGCCCACGCCGACGCCGTGCTCCTCACCGGCCTTGCGGCCCTCCTCGAGGAGCGTCTCGAGCACGTCGGCGTCGCCCCCGAACTTGCCGCGGTGCAGCGTGGGGCGCACGGCCGCTTCCAGCCAGACCGCCCCCGAGGCGGCGGCGTCCTCGACCGACTCGCGCATCAAGCGGCGCAGGTCGTCGTGCGTGCGCATGACCTCGCACGCCGCCTCGTAGAGCACGACGAACTCGGTGAAGCTCGTGTAGCTCCCGACGGGCGGCAGCGGGATCGCGTAGCGCTCGGCCAGCTCGCGCAGCGTCTCCATGCGCATGCCGCCCTCCAGATGCAGGTGGAGGTGGGCCTTCGGGAGCGCCTTCAGGTCGCGCCGCGCCGTCATGACTTGTTGCCACCCAGCACTTCTGGGGCGTACCGGCTGAGCACGGCCGCCTCGATGGCGCTGACCACCGAGTACGCGATCACCGACACCAGCGTGACCAGCGCCACCGCCGCCCAGAGTTCGCCGTAGTCGAACGTGTTGAGGACGTGCAGCATCTCGTACCCGGTGCCCTTGCCCGTTGCCAGCCACTCGGCGAGGAGCGCGCCGATCACGGCGGCGGGGACGTTGATGCGCAGCGACGCGAAGATCGAGGGCATCGCCGACGGCACGAGCACCTTCCGCAGCGTCGTCAGCCGGGACGCCCCGTACGACCGCATCAGGTCGATCGACGACCGTGACGCCGACCGCAGGCCGTACACGATGTTGACCAACGCCGGGAAGAAGCAGACGATGCCGCCGATCACGGCGACGACCACGAGGCCCCGCTTGAACACGAGCGTGAGCACCGGCGTCATGGCGATCAGCGGCACGGAGCGCAGGACCAGTGCGATCGGCATGAGCGTCTGCTCGACGATCGACGCCAGCACGAACAGGCACGCGACGACGAACGCGAGCAGGCTGCCGGCGACGTAGCCGATGGCGGCGTCGCGCAGCGTCGTCTTGAGGTAGTGGAACAGCACCGAGCGGTTGCCGGACGCGCTGCGCAGGTTGTGCACCGTGCTGGCCTTCTGCGTGAACAGGTACCGCCAGATGTCAAGCGGGCCCCGGGCCACCACCGTGGGGATGTGGTAGAAGTGGATGAAGCCGATCCACAGCGCCAGGATCACGACGATCGACAGCACGACCGAGCCCAGGTTGCGCCCGAGCCGCCGCAGCGCCAGCTTCCCAGCCGAGGGCACGACTTCGCCGAGCATCGTCGGGTCCATGGTCGCCGCCATCACGCGCTCCGCCGCCGCGGCGCCCACGGCGTGACGAGCCTGCCGATCAGCCCGATCACGGCGTAGGCCAGGCCGGCGATCACCGTGCAGACGAGGGCGATGCCCCAGAGCCGCTCCGCGTTCCCCTGTTGCTCGGCCACGATCATGAACACGCCCAGGCCCTGGGTCTGGGCGCCGAGGTACTCACCGATGATCGCCCCCAGGATCGCCGAGGGGGCGGCGATCTGGAGGGCGGCGAACGTGCTCGGCAGGGCGGCGCGCAGGCGCACCTTCACCAGCTGCGCCCACGCCACCATGAACTTGTCCGCCCGCTCGGGCCCGAGCACCGACACCATGGCGCGCGGGACCTTCCGCCGTGTGCCGCCGCCCACGGCGCGGATCACCTCCAGCGACGTCTTGTCCGCCGATCGCAACCCGACGACGACGCCGATCAGGCTCGGGAAGAACACGAGCAGCGCCGCCAGTGCGGACTTGGGCGCGTCACCGTGCAGGGTGAAGATCAGGATCGGCCCGATGGCGATGATCGGCAGGCAGTAGCTGGCGATGGCGATGCGCAGCAGCGCCGATTCGACGACCGGCCACAGCACGAAGAGGACGCCGAGCACGATGGCCAGCACGTTGGCGTCGATGTAGCCGGTGATGGCTTCCTTCATCGTGGTGCCGATGTTCTTGCCGTAGTGGCCGGCCTGCCAGTCGTGCCACAGCTGCGTGAGCACGTTGTTGTACTGGGCGTTGGCGGTGCTCGTCGTGCGGCCAGGTGGGAAGGGCCGGGGGACACCGGACCCGACCTTGTGGAACACGGTGAGGGCGAGGATCTCCCACAGGGCGATCACGATGATCGCCCCGATGATCGCCCTCGCGATCGCTGCCGCGCCGCCGTGGCCCCGCCCGGGGACCGTGGCGATGACGGTCCCCGTGCCGAGGGCTTCGCTGACCTCGGTGACGCTGGCGTCGCGTACTGCGGTCAAATGTCGTCCCCGCTGGGCGCCACTCCGCCCTTCCCGAACAGCAGCGCGGACAGCTCGTCCTCGATCTCGTGGAAGTGCGGTGTCCGCATCATCTCCGGCGACCGGGGCCGCGGGAGGTCGATGTTCATCACGGCCGCGACCCGGCCCGGCGACGGGCTCATGACCGCCACCTGGTCGGAGAGGAACACGGCCTCGGCGATCGAGTGGGTCACGAGCAGCGTCGTGGTGACCCGCTCCGACCAGATGCGGAGGAGCTCGAGATTGAGGCGCTGGCGGGTCATCTCGTCGAGGGCGCCGAACGGTTCGTCGAGCAGCAGCACGTGCGGCTGGGTCACGAGCGCGCGGGCGATGGCGACCCGCTGGCGCATGCCGCCCGACAGCTGCGCCGGGCGGGCGTTCGCGAACCGGTCCAGCCCGACGAGCGAGATCAGGTCGCGGATCTCCTGCGTCGAGATGTTGAGCCCGGCAACCTCGACGGGGAGCCGGATGTTGGCGTACACGCTGCGCCACGGCAGCAGCGCCGAGTCCTGGAAGGCGATGCCGAGGTGGTGGTTGCGCCTGGCCACTGACGGCGGTTCGCCGTGGATGAACGCCCTGCCCCCCGACGGCTCTTCCAGGTCGGCGAGGATGCGCAGGACGGTCGACTTCCCGCACCCGGACGGGCCGAGCAGGGCGAGGAACCCGCCCTGCCCCATCTCCAGGTTGACGTCATGGACCGCCGTGACGGTGTTGCGCCCGAGGCGGAAGATCTTGGTGAGGCTCTCGATTCGGATGCCGTCGCCGGCCCCCCCGTTTTGGGAGGGGGGGCCGGCGCTACCGGACGGCTCAGTCACGAGGGACATCGTCGCGCCTCCTCGAACGTCAGGTTGGCTCAGCTCGTGGCAGGCGTCGGGACGGCCTTGAGGCTCGCGTCCTGGTAGATCTCGTCGAGCAGCGACATGTCGAACAGCTGCGACGCCGTGACGGTCGTGCCGCCGAGTGCCAGGGTCTTGATGTTGGCCGCCTGGAAGTCGGGCGTCGCGTAGAACAGGCCGTGGGACTGCACGTCGGCGTCGACGATCAGCTTGGCCTGCGCGATGGACTGGAGCACCTGCTCCTGCTGCGTGAGGCCCTGGCCCTTCTGCACGGCCAGCTGTGCGGACTCCTGCGGGTTGGTGAGCGATTCCTTCCACCCGAGGATGTCGCCGATCATCGCCGCCTTGACCTTGTTGCGCGCCGTCTTCAACGAGTCGGTGGTGCAGATGTAGGCGTTGCCGCCCTCGGGGTAGTTGAAGTCGTTGAGCAGGAAGGTCGTCGTGTCGAAGTTGTGCCCGACCTTCAGCAGGATGGGCTCGTTCGTGATGAACGAGAACCACCCGTCAACGGTGCCCTGCGTGAGCGGCGTGGGGTCGAACCCGACGGTGACCTTGTCGACCTTGGAGGAGTCGATGTTGTTGGCCTTCAAGAAGGCGGCCCAGACCGCTTCGTTCGGCGACTGCACGCCAATCTTCTTGCCGATCATGTCCTGCGGCGTGTTGATGGGCTTGCTGGCCGCGGACATGATGCAGAACGGGTTCTTCTGGTACTGGATGCCGATGACCGTCAGGGCGAAGCCCTTCTGGATGGCCGCGGCGGTCGAGTCGAGCGACGTGATGGCGACGAGGCCCTTGCCCGTCTGCACCATCGTCTCCTGCGGTGGCGCGGTCGGACCCGACGGGATGACGTTGACGGAGCTGAAGCCCTGCTGCTTCCAGAACCCCTTCGAGTCCGCGATGTACTCGCCGGCCGTCTCGACGTCGGGGATCCACGGGCCCACGAAGTTGAGCGTGCCGAGGCTCCCCGCTGCGGCGGTCGTGCCAGTCCCCGCCGCGGTCGTCGCGGTGGCGCCTGCACTCGTCGCCGTGACCGAGCTCGACTTCGAGCTGCTGCACGCGTCCAACAGCGCCGGCCCTGCCAGTCCAAGGGCAGCGGCTCCGCCAAAGCCGCGGGCGCCGCGCCGAAGGAAGGTGCGGCGGTCGATCGGATGTGCCACGTAGCCTCCTGGTCCAAGTTGGGGTGTTTCCCCGATTGATGTGTACGGGGCGGGTGCCCGCCCCGGTTCAGCTGTGACGGGGGCGGCGGCCCCCTGTGTCCGCTCCCCTGGACCGCGAACCGTAGCCTGCCGTTCAACAAGATGTTGAGTTCGGCGCGTTGCGATTGCGCGAATTCGGGCCCTCCGCCCGCTTGACACGCTCGGCCCCCGCGCTCAGCATCACTCCGCTCGCCCGCCGCAGACGCCGGCGACGGGCGGAAGAGAGGTAGCCGTGACCGCCACCGACCCTGCGGCTGACCTCGTCGTCAGCGGTGCTGCCCTCGTCGCCACGCTCGACGCGGCGCGCACCGAGGTCCCGGGCGGGTGGGTGGCGGTCCGCGACGGGCGCGTGGCCGCCATCGGCGGGCCGGGCCATGAGCCGGAGGCCGCCCGCGTCGTGCGCGCCGACGGGTGCCTCGTCACGCCCGGGTTGGTCAACACCCATCACCACATCTACCAGAACCTGACGCGCGCCTTCCGCCCCGCGACGCGCTCCAACCTGTTCGGGTGGCTCACCGCCCTCTACCCCGTGTGGAGCCGGCTCGACGAGGAGGCGGCGTACGTCTCGGCCTGGGTCGGCCTGGCCGAGCTCGCCCTCGGCGGGTGCACGACATCGACGGACCATCTCTATGTGCACCCGCGCGGGGGCGGCGACCTGATCACCGCCGAGGTCCGAGCCGCCCAGGAGCTCGGCATGCGGTTCCACCCGACGCGCGGCTCGATGAGCCGGTCGCAGAAGGACGGCGGGCTGCCGCCTGACGAGGTCGTCCAGGACGCCGACGAGATCCTGAGCGACTCCGAGCGCCTGGTGAAGCTCCATCACGACCCGGCGCCCGGCGCCATGGTCCGCATCGCCCTCGCGCCGTGCTCCCCGTTCTCGGTCGACGACCGGCTCATGCGGGCCACCGCGGAGCTGGCCGAGCGCCTCGACGTCCGCCTCCACACCCACCTGGCCGAGGACGCGGACGAGGACACGTACTGCCTCGAGGTCTACGGCCGGCGCCCGATCGAGCACTTCGAGGACGTCGGGTGGGGCGGGGCGCGGGCGTGGGTCGCCCACTGCATCTGCCCGAACCCGGCCGAAGTCGAGCGCCTCGGCCGATGGGGCACCGGGGTGGCGCACTGCCCGTCCTCCAACCTGATCCTCGGTGGCGGGCTGGCCCCGATCGGCGAGCTGCGCGCCGCGGGCGTCCCGGTCGGCCTGGGGTGCGACGGGTCGGCGTCGGCGGACTCGGCGTCGCTGTGGCTGGAGGCGAGGACGGCCATGCTGCTCGGCAAGCTCCGCCACGGGGCGGCGTCGACCGGCGCCCGCGACGCGCTCGAGGTCGCCACGCTCGGGGGGGCCGCATGCCTCGGGCGGGAGGGCGAGATCGGCGTGCTCACTCCGGGCGCCGCGGCCGACCTCGTCTGCTGGCCGCTCGAGGGGGTCGCGTTTGCCGGCGCCCTGAGCGACCCGGTCGAGGCGTGGCTGCGGTGCGGGCCGGTCGCCGCCCGCCACACCATGGTCGCCGGGCGGCTGGTCGTGGAGGACGGCAGGCTCGTGCACCCCGGCGTCGAGGACATGCTCCGCCGCCACCGCGCCATCGCGGAGGAGTGGCAGCGGGGAACCTGACCGCCAGCCGTCCCCCCGGCGACGGCGCCTACCCGCCGACCGTCGCCGGAGCGAAGGTTCGGTACCCTGATGGTATGGATCCCGAACTACGAGGCGCGGTGCGGACGCTGGCCCACGCCAGCCGGGGGATCGAGCGGGCCGTCGCCCCGCTGACGCTCCCGCAGTACCGCATCCTGGCGCTGGTCGCCGACGCGCCCGAACGGGCCAGCCGCCTGGCCCAGCGCGTCGACGTCACCAAGGCGTCGCTCACCGGGGTGCTCGACGCGCTGGAAGCGCGTGGCCTGCTGCAGCGCACCGAGGTCCACGGCGACCGGCGCGGGGTCACGCTCGTGCTGACCCCCGCCGGGACCGACGCCCTGGCCGTCGCCGACGCCGCGACCTGCGCCTGGCTGGCGTCGGTGCTCGCCCTCGCCGACCGGCCACGCGACGTGGCGGCCGCGCTTGCCGACCTGGGCCAAGCCCTCGTCGCCCACCGACGCGCCAAGGCAGAGGCGTGAGCGTCGGGCCGTCCTCCTCCGGCGGGTGGGTCCGGCGCCTGTGGCCGTTCCTGGCGGCCCACCGGCGCGACGCCTTCCTCGCCTTCGGCATCTCCGTGCTCGGCGTCGGCTTCGTGCAGGGCGCCACGCCGTGGGTCGAGCGCCGCATCGTCGACGACGTCATCGTCGGCCACCGCTCGCCGCTCGCACCGTGGCTGTCGCTGCTCGTCGCCTTCGGCGTCGCCAACTTCGTCGCCGGCTACGTCCGCCGGTACTACGGCGGGCGCGTCAGCCTCGACGTCCAGTACGACCTGCGGACCGCCATCTTCGAACGCCTCCAACGCCTCGACTTCGCGCGCCACGACGACATGGAGACCGGCCAGCTCGTGTCGCGGTCGTCCTCGGACGTGGGCCTCATCCAGGGGTTGCTGGCGTTCCTCCCCGTCATGTCGGGCAACCTCGTGCAGCTCGTGGTCGCCTTCGGCTTCATGCTGTGGTTCTCACCGCTGCTGACGCTCGTTGCGGTCGTCGCCGTCCCTCTGCTGTTCGTCGTCGCCCTGCGGATGCGCACGTCGATCTTCCCGGCGACCTGGCACAACCAGCAGCTCGCCGCCGAGGTCGCGGGCGTGGTCGACGAGAACGTGAGCGGGGTCCGGGTCGTCAAGGCCTTCGGCCAGGAGGAGCGGGAGGTGGGCCGGCTGACGGGTGCCGCGCAGCGCCTGTTCGCCTCACGCCTGCGCACGGTCAAGCTCCAGGCGCGCTACACGCCGACGCTCTCCGCCATCCCGACGCTCGTGCAGGTCGCCATCCTCGCCCTGGGCGGTTGGATGGCGCTGCACCACCGCCTCACGCTCGGCACGTTCCTCGCCTTCTCGACGTACGCCATCCAGCTCGTCGCGCCCGTCCGCATGTTCGCCAGCGTGCTCGCCGTCGGGCAGCAGGCGCGCGCCGGCGCCGAGCGCATCCTCGACATCCTCGATTCCAACCCGCTCGTCACCGAGGCACCCGATGCCACGCCCCTGGGCGCCGTCGCCGGGCACATCGAGTTCGACGCCGTGCGCTTCGGGTACCGGCGCGACGAGCCCGTGCTCGACGGCTTCACCCTCGACGTGGCGCCGGGCGAGAAGGTCGCGCTGGTCGGCCCGTCAGGCTCGGGCAAGTCGACGGTCTCGCTGCTGCTCCCGCGCTTCTACGACGTGACCGGCGGCGCCGTGCGCATCGACGGTACGGACGTGCGGAGCATCACGCTCGAGTCGCTGCGGTCGCAGATCGGGGTCGTGTTCGAGGACAGCTTCCTGTTCTCGGACTCCGTCCGCGCCAACATCGCCTACGGGCGCCCGGACGCGACCGATGACGAGGTCATCGCCGCCGCGCGCGCGGCCGCCGCGGACGACTTCATCACCGCCCTCCCCGAGGGGTACGCCACCGTCGTCGGCGAGCGCGGGCTCACGCTGTCCGGCGGCCAGCGCCAACGCGTCGCCCTCGCCCGCGCCCTGCTCACGAGCCCGCGCATCCTCGTGCTCGACGACGCCACGTCGTCGGTGGACGCGGCGACCGAGGAGGACATCCACGACACGCTGCGGGAGGTGATGGCCGACCGCACGACGATCATCGTCGCCCACCGCCGCTCCACGCTGAGGCTGGCGTCGCGCATCGTCGTGGTCGATCGCGGCCGCGTCGTGGAGCAGGGGTCCCACGAGGAACTGTGGGCGCGGAGCGCGTTCTACCGCGACCTGCTCGGCGGGCCGGCAGGGGCGCCTGCGGACGGCGACGCCGGCGAGCCGGGGACGGTCACCGCCGCGGCGTGGCCGGGCGAGGACCCGACGGCGGCGGCGAGCGACGGTGTCGCCCGCGCGGCCGTCGCCTCGCCCAACGCGGGTGTCCGCGCCATGGGCGGCGGAGGCGGGCGCGGCCGCGTCGGTGGCGGGGGCGGTGGCTTCGTGGGTGGCATCACCCTCGCCGCGACCCCGGAGCTGCTCGCCGCCGTCGAGGCCCTCCCGCCCGCGGACGACGAGCCGAACGTCGACGCCGCGCAGCTCGCCGCCGATGAGGCGCAGTTCCGCCTGGGCCGGTTCGTGCGGCCGTTCCGCCGCTCGCTCGCCGTCGGCCTTGGGCTGGTGGTGCTCGATGCCCTGCTGACGCTCGCCGGGCCGCTGCTCATCAGCCGCGGCCTCGACCACGGCGTGGCGCGCGGGTCCGAGGCGGTGCTGTGGGCCGCGTCGGCCGGGTTCCTCGCCGCCGCCCTCCTCGACTGGGCGGTCACGTGGTCCTATACGCGCTACACCGGGCGTACGGCCGAGCGGCTGCTGTTCGCGCTCCGCGTGCGCATCTTCGCCCACCTCGAACGCCTGGGCGTCGACTACTACGACCGCGAGATGGCCGGGCGCGTGATGACGCGCATGACCACCGACGTCGAGGCGTTCAGCCAGCTGCTCCAGACGGGGCTCATCACCGCCATCGTGAGCGTGTTCACGTGCGGGGGCGTGGCGGTGCTGCTCGGCGTGCTGAACTGGCGGCTCGCGCTGGCGGCCGCGGTCGTCCTACCGCCGCTCGTCGTGGCGACGGTGTGGTTCCGCGGGGAATCGACGAAGGCCTACCGGGTGGCGCGGGAGCGGATCGCCGCAGTCAACGCCAACTTCCAGGAGAACCTTTCCGGTATCCGCGTGGCGCAGGCCCATCGCCGCGAGGCGACCAACATCGCCGAGTTCGAATCCGTCGCGGCGAACTTCCTCGACGCGCGCCTCCGCACGCAGCAGCTGATCGCCATCTACTTCCCGTTCATCGTGCTGCTGTCCGACCTGGCCGAAGCCGCGGTCCTCGGGCGGGCATCGGTGCTGTCGCTGCAGGGCCAGGTCACGGGCGGGGTCGTGATCGCGTTCCTGCTGTACCTCGACCAGTTCTTCTCGCCGATCCAGCAGCTGTCCCAGACCTTCGACACGTACCAGGAGGCCATGGCGTCGGCCGACCGGATCAACGAGCTCATGGCCACGCCCACGGCGACGCCCCAACCGGCGCGACCGGTGCCCGTGCCGGCGCGTCTCGAGGGCCGGATCGACTTCGAAGACGTCCACTTCACGTACCCCGGCACCGTTGCCGAAGCGCTGAGCGGCGTGAGCATCACCGTCAGCCCGGGAGAAACCGTCGCCCTCGTCGGCACGACCGGTGCCGGCAAGTCGACCATCGTGAAGCTGGTGGCCAGGTTCTACGACCCCTCGAGCGGGCGGGTCCTCGTGGACGGCGTACCCGTGGACGCCTACGACCTGACCGCCTACCGCCGCCGCCTCGGCATCGTGCCCCAGGAGGCGTTCCTGTTCGCCGGGACCGTCCGCGACAACATCGCCTACGGGCGCCCCGACGCCACCCCGGCCGAGGTCGAGGCCGCGGCGCGCGCCGTCGGCGCCCACGACGTCGTCGCCGCCCTCCCGGGCGGCTACCACCATGTGGTCAGCGAACGGGGGCGGTCGCTGTCGGCCGGCCAGCGCCAGCTGATCGCCCTGGCGCGGGCGCAGCTCGTCGACCCCGCCATCCTGCTCCTCGACGAGGCCACCTCGAACCTCGACCTCGCCAGCGAAGCGAGGGTCCAGGCGGCCATGGGCGTCCTCGCGCGTGGGCGCACGACGCTGCTCATCGCCCACCGCCTGCCGACGGCGCGCTCGGCCGACAGGATCCTCGTGATCGGCGGCGGCCGCGTGGTCGAGGAGGGCACCCACGACGCGCTGGTCGCGCGCGGGGGCGCGTACGCGGGCCTGTGGGACGCGTTCTCGTCCGCCGATAGCGTCACCGTGTGACCCACCCCCTGCTCGCCGCCGTCGGCCCGGTCGCCGACGCGGTGGGCGGGACCGTCGTGGGGTGCGAGGAGCTGGAGCCGGGGGACATCCCGCTGCGCTGGGAGGGCGCGGTGGTGGGGGGCCTGCGCCTGCCGACCGAGCTGCACGGCGCGCTGGACCGGCTCATCGGGGGCGTCGAGCGCGAGCTCGGCCGGCCCCTGACCGAGCTCTCACGCGAGGACAAGCAGCGCGCCGTGCGCCTCCTCGACGAGCGCGGCGCCTTCAGGCTCCGCAAGGCGGTCGAGGACGTCGCCGATGCGCTCGGGGTGAGCCGCTTCACCGTCTACAACTACCTGAACGCGGCCGCCCCGACCGCGTGACGCCGGTCGGCGGCGAGGCCGCCTCCGTCGTGGCGTCACGCGGTCGTCGCCGACGACGCCCCGGCAGCGGTCATTGACCGATCGCGACGGCCCGTATCATCCGCCCGATGTTGGTGAGCGAAGTCCCCGCGTTCCGCGAGTACTGGTACGCCGTCGCGTACTCGACGGACATCGTCGACGCGCCGCACGAAGTCCGCCTGTTCGGCGAGGACTACGTGATCTGGAGGCCTGCGCCCGCCGGCCCGCTCCATGCGGCGGCCAACGAGTGCCCGCACCGTTCGGCGGCGTTGTCGCAGGGCTGGGTCGAGGGCGGGTGCCTCGTGTGCCCGTACCACGGCTGGCGCTTCGACAGCAGTGGTGCATGCGTGCTGATCCCTGCGAACGACCCCGACCTGCCGATCCCGCCACGCGCCCACGTGCAGTCGGTGCTCGTCGACGAGCGCTACGGCCTGGTGTGGATGTGCGTGGGTGTGCCGCGCGAGCCCATCCCCACCTTGCCCGAACTCGAGGACCCCGAGTACACGCTCGTGCACGAGCTGATCGAGGTCTGGCAGGCGTCGGCGCCGCGTATCACCGACAACGCCCTCGACGTGAGCCATGTCGCGTGGGTGCACCGCGACTCGGTGGGCGACGCCAGCAACCCGAGGCTCTCCGACTACACCGTCGAGCGCGACGGGACGCGGCTGCGGTTCTCGGTGACCTACAAGTCGAAGGTCGCCGGGCAGCAGGCGGCCAACACCGGGCTCGAGGGCATCGTGACGAGGACGACCCATGCCGAGCTGGTCCAGCCGTTCGTGTTCCGCGGCGTGCTCGAGTACGAGAACGGCCTGCGCCACGTGCTGTACAAGACCATGGCGCCTGTCGACGACCACTCCACGCTGTTCTGCCAGTTCGTGGCCCGCAACGACGGCCCCGACGCGGCGCGGCAGGCCGGGATCATCGCCGTCGACCGCCAGGTGCAGCGCGAGGACCGGCGGCTGCTCGAGCGCATCAACCCCGACTTCCCGATCGAGACGACGGCCGAGCTGCACACCCGGTCGGACCGCATGACGATCGAGTACCGCCGAGTGCTCGGCGACCTGGCCGCGGAGACGTCGCCGTCGGGTGCCACCGGCGCCCGCGCCGGCGGCGCGCGTCAGCCGCGTGCGCCCGGCCTGGGCGCCCGCGCGACGTAGCGGCCCCACCCGCGCTCGCCGCAGAACGCGCCGTCCCGCGCGACGACGCGGCCCCGCGACAGCACCAGCCTCGGCCACCCCACCGCCACCCGGCCGGCGTACGGTGAATGGTCGACGTGCATATGGAGCTCGGGCGCGTCGAGCGACTGGCGCCGTGACGGGTCCCACACGACGACGTCCGCGTCGGCGCCGGGAGCGAGCGACCCCTTGGCGGGCCACAGCCCGAACTGCCTCGCCGGTGCCTCTGCGCACAGCCGCACCCAGTCCGCCGCGGTGATGCGCCCGGCACGGACGCCCTCCCAGACGAGGGCGAGCCGCGTCTCGATCCCTGGCAGCCCGCCGGGGACCTGCGTGAAGTCCGGAAGCCCTACGCCGCCGACGCCCTTCCTGCGGTCCTCGACGGTGAAGGGGCAGTGGTCCGTCGCCACCGTGTGCACCGTGCCGCGCGCCAGTCCCTCCCACAGCTCCTCGGCGTGCCATGGGTCACGTAACGGGGGGGTGCACACGAAGTCCGGTGCGTCAGCGCCGGTGAGCGACGACTGGTCGAGGTGCAGGTACTGCGGGCACGTCTCGCCGATGATCTCGATCCCCCGCTCCTGCGCTTCGCGGATCGCGGCGAGCGCGGGCGCGGAAGAGACGTGCACGATGTAGACGGGCGTGCGCGCCACCTCGGCGATCGCCGCGGCGCGCGCGACGGCCTCGCCCTCGAGGACGGCTGGGCGCGTCTTGGCATGCTCGATCACCGCCGTGCGGCCCTCAGCGAGCGCGCGGCGCCGCAGCGCCTCGATCACTCCACCGTTCTCCGCGTGCACCGTGACGAGCCCGCCATGGCGGCCGGCGGCGACCATGATGCCGTACATGGTCTCGTCGTCGACCATCAGCCTGTCCGGGTAGGCCATGTACAGCTTGAACGACGTCACGCCGGCCTCCACGCACCCGGCGATGGACGCTTCGGGCACCGCCTCCGTGAACGTCATGTGGAGCCCGTAGTCCACCGCCGACGGCTCGGCCCACCGCCGCCACGTGGACAGGGCGGCGAGCGGGTCCTCGCCGCGGTAGGCGGTGACGTAGTCCACGATGGTCGTCGTACCTCCCACCGCCGCGGCGCTCGTGCCGGTGGCGAAGTCGTCGGACACGCGGACCGCGCCCACGGGGAGGTGCAGGTGCGTGTGCACGTCCACTCCGCCGGGGACGACGAGGCAGCGCGCCGCGTCGACGACCTCTTCGCCGGGCGCGGCCTCCAACCCGGCGCCGACCTCCGCGATGTGGCCGTCCGCGCCGATGCGCACGTCGGCGTCGCGCTCGCCGAACGCGTCGACGACCATCCCACCCGTGATGAGCACGGGGGACATACTGGTCCACTACTGTCCGCCCCGTGGGCCTGCGGTTGGAGTACACCGTCGAACCGTTCGTCGAAGGTGCGCCCGGCCCGCACGTGACCGCCGCCCTCGAGGCCGCGAGCGCGGCGGGCCTCGATGTGGAGTTTGGCCCGTTCGGGACGACGGTGGCCGGTGCAGAGGCAGACGTGCTGTCCGCCGGGGACCGCATCGTCCGCGCCGCGATCGGGGCAGGCGCTTCTCGGGTGTCGCTGCAAGTCGTGCGCGCGTAGCGCCATGGCTGCATTGACAAATTGTTGAACACGACGGCAACCTCGTTGCCGTGACCGTGGCCTGCCCCACCCGCCTCGAGGCCGCGCTCGACGCGCTGGCCTCCACGCCCGGCGCCCACGTGCTGGCCGGCGGGACCGACCTCATGGTCGAGGTCAACCACGGCGGCCGGCGCCCGGGCGCCGTCGTCGCGGTCGGGCGCGTCGCCGAGCTCCGCGAGTGGGGCGTCGAGGACGACGGCATGGTCAGGATCGGTGCGGGGGTGACCTACACCGAGCTGATGCAGGGCGCGCTCGCCGCGCTCGCGCCCGGGCTGGCGGAGGCGGCGCGGACGGTGGGGTCGCCGCAGATCCGCAATGCGGGGACCATCGGCGGCAACCTCGGCACGGCGTCGCCCGCGGGCGACACGCTGCCCGTGCTCGCCGCCCTCGACGCCGAAGTCCACCTGGTCTCGCCGGACGGCCCGCGCCGCCTATCGCTCTCGGACTTCATCACGGGGCCGAAGCGCACCGCGCTGCGCCCGGGCGAGCTCATCGCCGCCGTCCGCGTGCGCCCGGCGGTCGACGGCGACACCCAGGAGTACCTGAAGGTCGGCACCCGCAACGCCATGGTCATCGCCGTCGCCAGCTGCGCCGTCGTGGTCGAGCCCTCGGCCCGCCGTGTCCGCGTGGGGATGGGGTCCGTCGGGCCGCGGCCGTTGCGCGCGACGGATGCCGAGGCGTGGGCCGAGGGCCACATCGACTGGGCGACCGGCGCGCTCGATCGCGCCGACGAGTTCGGCCGCCTCGTTGCCGAGGCGGCCCGGCCCATCGACGACCACCGCTCGACCGAGGCCTACCGCCGCCACGCCGTCGCCGTCCTGGCCAGGCGGGGGCTCGCCCGCGGGCTGCGCGGGATCGGCGGGATGGCGGCATGACCGAGCACTACACGCTCCGGGTCAACGGCCGCGATCACGAGGTCGACGGCGCGTGGCTGGGCGAGAGCCTGCTGTACGTCCTGCGCGACCGCCTCGGACTGCCGGGGTCCAAGTCGGGCTGCGAGCAGGGCGAGTGCGGCTCGTGCTCGGTCCTCGTGGACGGCGGCCTGGTCTGTTCGTGCCTGGTGCTCGCCGCCAGCGCGGTCGGCCAGGAGATCACGACGGTCGAGGCGCTGGGCGGCCCGCACGATGCGATGTCGGTGGTGCAGGAGGCGTTCGTCAGCGAGGGCGGTGTGCAGTGCGGGTTCTGCACGCCCGGGCTGGTGATGGCCGTGCACGACCTGCTCGTGCGCAATCCCGAGCCGACGGACCTCGACGTCCGTGAGGCGATCTCCGGCAACCTGTGCCGGTGCACGGGCTACGGGCGCGTGCTTGCCGCGGTGCGCGCCGCCGTCGGCGCGGGAGGCGTCGCTGGTGCAGCAGGTGCAGCAGGTGCAGCCGGCGCGGGCGGGCGGTCCGAGTGACCGACACCGCGACACGCACCCGGGCGCGCCCGCGCAACCGGCTCGGTGACAGCGCGGCGCGCCCCGACGGGATCGCGAAGACGAAGGGCCAGTTCGCGTTCACGTCCGACCTGTGGGCCGAAGGCCTGTTGTGGGGCCGGACGCTGCGCTCGCCGCACGCCAGCGCGCGCATCCGTTCGGTCGACGTGTCCCCCGCATGGCGCATCCCGGGCGTGCTCGCGGTGGTCACCGCCGAGGATGTCCCCGGCTCGCCCACCTACGGCCTCGACGAACCCGACCAGCCCGTCTTCGCCACCGACGTGATCCGGTACGCGGGCGAGCCGATCGCAGCCGTCGCCGCGGACCACCCGGAGACGGCACGGCGCGCGATGGAGGCGATCCTCGTCGACTACGAGCCGACCGATGGCGTCTACGACGCCGACGCCGCCTTTGACGCCCCGCCGGTACACCCCAACGGCAACGTCTTCCGGCACATCCGCCTGCGCCACGGCGACCCGTCGGCGACGGGCCCGGTCGTGGTCGAGGGGACCTACGAGGTGGGGATGCAGGACCAGGCGTTCATGGGGCCCGAGGCCGGGCTGGCCATCCCCAGCGAGGACGGCGGGGTCGAGCTGTTCATCTCGACGCAGTGGCTCCACGTCGACCGGGACCAGGTCGCCGCCTGCCTGGCGCTGCCCGCGGACAAGGTGCGGCTGACGCTCGGCGGCGTGGGTGGGGCGTTCGGGGCGCGCGAGGACGTCAGTCTCCAGGTCCACGTCTGCCTGCTGGCGCTCAAGACCGGGCGCCCGGTGCGCATGGTGTACAGCCGCGAGGAGTCGTTCCACGGCCACGTCCACCGCCACCCGGCGCGCATCTGGATGCGCCACCACGCCAACGCCGACGGCACGCTGGTCAAGATCGAGGGCCGCGTGGTCCTCGACGGTGGTGCCTACCAGTCGACGAGCGGGCACGTGCTCGGCAACGCCACGTGCTTCGCCACCGGGCCCTACGTCGTGCCGAACGTCGTGCTCGACGGGTATGCCGTGCGCACCAACAACCCGCCGTGCGGCGCCATGCGCGGCTTCGGCGCCGTGCAGGCGTGCTTCGCCCACGAGAGCCAGATGGACAAGCTGGCGGCGGCGTGCGGCCTCGACCCCGTCGAGGTCCGGCTCCGGAACGCCATGGGCCACGGCGACCGGTTGGCGACCGGGCAGGTCGTCGACGGCGTGCTGCCGACGCGCGAGTGCATCGAGGCCGCGGCCGCTCTGGCGCTCCCGCCACCGGCGCACGACGACTGGATGGCGCGCCCCGGCGGTGCGGGCCGCACGACGGAGGCCGCGGACGTGCGTCGAGGCATCGGCTACGCGGCCGGGTTCAAGAACCTGATGTACGCGGAAGGCGCCGACGACTACTCAACGGCCTCGTGCCGGCTCCGCGACGGCTACGCGGTGGTGACGTGCGCGGCCGCGGAGGTGGGCCAGGGCTTCGTCACGCTGGCCGGGCAGATCGCCCGCGACGTGCTCGGGATCGACGACGTCACCGTGGCGCCCGCGGACACCGTGACGATCGGCTCGGCCGGGAGCTCGAGCGCCAGCCGACAGACGTGGATGTCGGGCGGCGCGGTCGAAGCCGCGTGCATCGCCGTGCGCCAGAAGGTGCTCGACGCTGTGGCGGCACGGACGGGCGGCACGGGCCTGGCGTTGGTCGACGGGCGCATCGTGAGCGAGGACGGCAGCGTCGATATCGCCGTCGCAGACGCGGCGCCGGGCGTCGAATTCGAGGCGACCGAGGAGTTCCACCACCGGCCCACGTCCCCGCTCGACGAGAACGGGCAGGGCGACGCGCACGTGTCGCTCGCCGTCGTGTGCCAGCGCGCCGTCGTCGATGTCGACGTGGAACTCGGGCTCGTGCGCGTGGTGCAGATGGCGGTCGGCCAGGACGTCGGGCGCGCGCTCAATCCGCTATCGGTGCAGGGCCAGATCGAGGGCGGCACCGCCCAGGGTGTCGGGCTGGCCGTGATGGAGGAGATCGTCCTCGACCACGGCCGCATCCGGAACCCGAGCTTCACCGACTACCTGATCCCCACCGCGCTCGACATGCCCGAGGTCGTCGCCACGCTGATCGAACAGCCCGAGCCCGGCGCGCCGTTCGGCGCCAAGGGCGTGGGCGAGGGGCCGACGCTGAGCTCGCACGCCGCAATCGTGGCCGCCATCCGGGATGCGTCGGGCATCGACGTCAACCGGTGCCCGGTCCGCCCGCAGGACCTGGCGCTGGCGGCGCGCCCGTCACGCGCGCCGGGGGGCTCGGAGGGCGGCGGGGCTTAGCCGGGGGACTCGGCGGGCGGCACGTCCCCCGTTAGGCCCGCGCCGGTCACAACCGGGCGGCCGGCGACCCACACCCGTTCGATGCCGAGCGGCGGGACCCGGGGGTCTTCGTAGGTGGCCCGGTCGGCGACGGACTCGGGGTTGAACAGCACGAGGTCGGCCGCCCCGCCGACCGCGACCCGGCCGAGGGACGGCAGCCCGAGCGCGGACGCCGCCCGCCCCGTCATCGCCGTCACCGCCGTCGCGAGGTCGAGCGCCTGCAGGTCGCGCACGAAGTGCCCGAGGACGCGCGGGAACGTCCCGTACAGGCGCGGGTGGGGGTGGCCGCCCGGGTTGACGAGGGCGTCCGACCCGACGGTGCAGTGGGGCTGGGCGAGGAAGCGCGCCACGTTGTCCTCGGTGTTGTTGAACGACACGATCGACACCGCCAGGCCGGCGTCGAGCATGAGGTCGAAGGCGACGTCGAAGGCGGCGGGGGAGTGGGGGTCCGCGATCCCGGCCTCCTCCAACAGGTCCGAGAACGACCGCCCGACCAGCTCGGGACGGATGCCGGCGGGGAGCCCGGCAACGCGCAACCCGTCCCACCCGTCGCTGAACGCCCACCAGTTGTCCCACGACGTCGTGTCCGTGAGCAGCTGCCGGCGCGCCCGTTCGCGCGCCGCCGGGTCGCGCAGGCGGCGCAGCGCCGCGTCCCGCCCGCCCTCGAGCATCCACGGCGGGAGGAGCACCTGCGCCGTCGTCGACCCCGCGGTGTACGGGTGCACGTCGGAGGTGATCGTCACGCCGGCGTCGATGGCGCCCGACACCATGGCGACGAGGCGCTCACCGAGCGGCCAGTTCGACCGCCCGGCTGCCTTGATGTGGCTGTAGTGCAGGTGCACGCCCGTCTGGTCGGCGACGCCGATGACCTCCTCGGTCGCCTCGACGACGCGGTCGCTCTCGGACCGCACGTGCACGAAGAAGCGCCCGCCCTTGGCGGCGACGACTTCGCACAACGCCACCAGTTCCGAGGTGTCGGCGTACGCGGCAGGGACGTAGACGAGGCCCGTGGAGAAGCCGACCGCGCCCTCGTCCATCGCCTGGGCCACCGCGCCCTGCATGGCCTGCAGCTCGTCGGCGTTCGGCGGGCGGTTGTCCATCCCCATCACGAGCCGCCGCACCGTTGAATGCCCGACGAGCCCGACCACGCGCGTGCTCGACGCCTCGCGCAGCGCGGCGAGATAACGGGCGAACGACCGCCACGTCCAGCGCGCCGGCTCGAGGAACCCGTCCAGACCGGCGATGTACGACGCGTACCCCTCGACGTCGTCCTCCCCGACGGGTGCGGCAGAGATGCCGTCCTGCCCGAACACCTGGGCCGTACACCCCTGGAGCAGCTTCGGCCCGTCCCCGACGGGGGCTCCTCCGTCAGTGCCGCGCACGAGGGTGTAGAGGTCGGAGTGCGAGTGCATGTCGATAAAGCCCGGGCAGAGAACCTGACCGCTGGCGTCGACGACCGCGTCGCCTTCGAACGGCGTGATGGCCGTCGCCATCCCGGCGACCCGGCCGTCAGGGCCGATCCGGACGTCCATCTCCTGCGGGTCGGCGCCGCTCCCGTCGATCAGCAGCGCGCCGCGCACGACGGTCGGGACGACGGGGGGCACGGGACCGAGCGTGGCACAACCGACTGTGATTACGCCTCCGGGCCGGCGCGCCGGTCCCGCTTGCGCGCCGCATGGCGGCGCTTCTCATCGAGCCGGCGCTCCTTCGACGCCCGGGTGGGGCGCGTCGGCCGCCGGGCGGCCTGGACGCGAAGCGCCGCAGCCACCTTCGCGCGGAGGCGCTCGAGCGCCAGCTCGCGGTTGCGGGCCTGGGACCGCTCGGTGGAGACGACCACCCGCACGGTCGGGCCGAGGCGCTCGAGCAGGAGCGCCCGCTGGCGCGGCCCGGGCGCCGCCGAGGCGGCCACGTCCCAGCTGAGCTCGACCCGTGTGTTGGCAGTGTTGGCGTGCTGGCCCCCTGGCCCGCCGCTGCCGGTGAACCGCCACGCCAGCTCGTCGAGCGGGATCCGCAGCCCGGGCGTGACGACGAGTTCCTCGGGCATCAGCCGCCGCACCCCGCCGTTGCCAACCCCGCTGCCGGCCGCCCCCGTCCCACGCCCCGAGCGTGGGGTCGACGCGAAAGGGAGATACCCGGGCATTCGCGACAGATCGTCGACCAGCCGGGCTCCATCGACCGCGCGCCGCCGGGCCGAGGGGCGTCAAGGCGGCTGGGCGCCGGCGCTCCGGGCGGCTGGGCACCGGCTCCTGCCCGGGGGCGGCTGGTAACCTTGCTCGACGGCCCCCGTGAGAGGAACGCATGCCTGACAAAGCCGCCACGATCGCCGAGTACCGGCTCCACGACTCCGATACCGGCTCGCCGGAGGTGCAGATCGCGATCCTTCAACAGCGGATCACCCACCTCACGCAGCATCTCAAGGAGCACAAGCACGACCATCACACGCGACGCGGCCTGATGAAGCTCATCGGCCAGCAGAAGCGGCTCCGGGCATACCTTCGGGACACCGACATCGAGCGGTACCGGGCGCTCATCGCCCGCCTCGGCATCCGGGGCTAACACACAACCAACCCAGCACGCGGCGGCCCACGGGGCCAGCTGCCAGTCGCCGAGCCCTCGGGGTGGCCTCGGGAGCGCGACAACTGGGAACTGGCCCGCCACGACCGCCGCCCACTCATACGGGGACGGGAGCCGTCCCCGGGCAAGGAGCAACAGTGGCGGAAGCCATTCGGGTCGAAGGCCCGGTCAGTGGGACGGACAAGCGCCTGTCGTTCGAGACCGGCCGGTTCGCCCAGCAGTCACAAGGCGCAGTCGTCGCGCGCATCGGCGACACGATCGTCCTCGTCACCGCCAACGCGGCGAAGAGCGTGCGGGAGGGGATGGACTTCTTCCCCCTCACGGTCGACATCGAGGAACGGATGTACGCCGCCGGGAAGATCCCGGGGTCGTTCTTCCGGCGTGAGGGCCGCCCGAGCGACTCGGCGATCCTCACCGCCCGGCTCATCGACCGGCCCCTGCGGCCGTCGTTCGCCGAGGGGTACCGCAACGAGACACAGGTCGTCGGCACCATCCTCGGCGCCGACCAGGTCAACCCCCACGACGTCATCGCCATCAACGGCGCGTCGGCCGCGCTGATGCTCTCGGGCATCCCGTTCGAAGGGCCGATCGGCGCTGTGCGCATCGCGTACTCCGTCGAGGGGCAGTGGGTGCCGCACGCCACCTATCAGGAGGGTGACAGCTCGACGTTCGAGCTCGTCGTGGCCGGGCGCCAGGCCAGTGGTGCGGAGAACTCCGACGACATCGCCATCATGATGGTCGAGGCGGGCGGGACCGAGCACGCGTGGACCTACTACGAGGCCGGGGCACCGAAGGTGACCGAGGAGGTCATCGCCCAGGGCCTCGAGGCATCCAAGCAGTGGATCCGCGAGTCGATCGAGCTGCAGCGCGAGCTGGACGCCAAGGTCGGCGTGCCGGAGCCGCTGCCGTGGGCGCCGCAGGTCGACTACGCGCCCGAGGTGTTCGCGCGCGTCGAGGCGGTCGGGGCCAAGCGCATTGACGCCGCCCAGCGCATCGCCGACAAGCACGAACGCAACGCGGCGACGGACGAGGCGACGGTCGCCATCATCGCCGAGCTGGCACCCGAGTTCGCGGGTGGCCGCGAGGGCGAGATCAAGTCGGCGGTCCGTTCCCTGACCAAGAAGATCGTCCGCAAGCGCATCGTCGAGGAGGGCGTCAGGATCGACGGCCGCGGCCCGGCCGACATCCGGCCTCTCGCCGCCGAAGCCGGCATCGTCACCACCGCCCACGGCTCAGGCCTGTTCCAGCGGGGCGAGACGCAGGTGCTCAACATCACCACGCTCGGCATGCCGCGCATGGAGCAGATGCTCGACACCATCGGCGTCGACGAGTCCAAGCGGTACATGCACCACTACAACATGCCGCCGTTCGCCAACGGCGAGACCGGCCGCGTCGGCAGCCCGAAGCGCCGGGAGATCGGCCACGGCCTGCTCGCCGAGCGCGCCCTGCTGCCGGTCGTCCCCAGCGCCGAGGAGTTCCCCTACACGCTGCGGCTGGTGAGCGAGGTGCTGAGCTCGAACGGCTCCACATCGATGGCGTCGGTGTGCGCCTCGACGCTGTCGCTGATGGACGCCGGTGTGCCGATCAAGTCGCCGGTCGCGGGGATCGCGATGGGCCTCGTGTACGCCGAGGGGAAGTACCTCACGCTCACCGACATCCTCGGCTCCGAGGACGCCTTCGGCGATATGGACTTCAAGGTTGCCGGGACGTCGGATTTCGTCACCGCCCTGCAGCTCGACACGAAGATCGACGGCCTGCCGGCCGACGTGCTGGCACAGGCGCTGCAGCAGGCGCGTGAGGCGCGCGTCAAGATCCTCGACGTCATGCACGGCGCGCTCAGCGCACCGCGCCCGACGGTGTCGGTCAATGCGCCGAAGATCATCAGCTTCGAGATCCCGATCGACAAGATCGGTGAGGTGATCGGGCCGAAGGGCAAGGTCATCAACACCCTCCAGCAGGAGACCGGTGCGGACATCGCCGTCGACGACGACGGGCGCGTGGGCACCGTCACCATCGGCGCCAAGGACGGCAACGCCGTCGAGGAGGCGAGGCGCCGCATCGCCCTCATCCTCGACCCGCCCAAGGCCGAGCTCGGCGCCGTGTACCAGGGCCGGGTCGTCAACATCACCAAGTTCGGGGCGTTCGTCAACATCCTCCCCGGGCGCGACGGCCTGCTCCACATCTCCAAGATCGGCGGGGGCAAGCGCATCGACCGTGTCGAGGACGTGCTCAACCTCGGTGACGAGGTCGAGGTCCGCGTCGACGACATCGACCCGCAGGGCAAGGTGAGCCTCTCGCTGGCGTCGCAACCGCCGCCGGTTGCCAGTGGCGGTGGCGGCGGGGACACCCAGGCGTCGTCGGGCAGGGTCGAGGTGTCGTTCGAGCAGCTGTTCGACGACGAGCTCGAGCGCGACATCGGCGACCTCGGCCCCGCCGACGTCGGCGCGGCACCGGCTGGCGACGGGCGCGACCAGGGCGACCGGCGGGGACCGCGACGCGGCCCGCGCCGCGGCGGCGGGGGCGGCCGGCGCTGACAGCGCCGACATGATCCGCGTCTCGCAGCTGCCCTCGGGCCTGCGGGTGGTGACCGAGCACATGCGCGACGTGCGGTCCGCCGCGCTCGGGTTCTGGGTCGGGGTGGGGGCGCGCGACGAGGAGCCCGAGGAGGCCGGCGCGTCCCACTTCCTCGAGCACCTCCTGTTCAAGGGGACCGCCACCCGGTCGGCGGCCGAGATCGCCGAGGCGGTCGATGCCGTCGGCGGCGAGCTGAACGCGTTCACCACCAAGGACCACACGGCGTTCTACGTGCGGCTGCTCGCCAGCGACCTCGAGCTCGGGCTCGACATCCTCTGCGACATCATGTGGCGCCCCGCGTTCCGGGCGGGCGATGTGGACTCCGAACGGCAGGTGATCCTCGAGGAGCTCCACATGCAGGCCGACGAGCCCGAGGACCTGGCCCAGGAACTGCTCGCCTCCGCGCTGTGGCCCGGCCACCCCCTCGGGCGCGAGGTCCTCGGTGACGAGACGACCGTGTCGGGCATGGAACGCGCCCGCCTGCGCGCCTACCACCGCAAGCGCTACCGGCCGGGGGCGACCGTGTTCGCCGCCGCCGGGCGCGTCGACCACGACCGCATCGTCGCCGGGCTCGCGGAGCGGCTCACCACCGCGGGCGGCCGCCCGCCGCGGCGGCGCCCGCCGCGCGCACCCGCCGAACGCCTCGTCGCCCGCCGGCACCCGACAGAGCAGGCCCACCTCGCCATCGGCATCCCGTGGGTGAGCCGCCACGACCCCGACCGCCACGCGGCGACCGTGCTGACCCACATCCTCGGCGGCGGTGCGTCGAGCCGGCTGTTCCAGGAGGTGCGCGAGCGGCGCGGCCTGGCCTACGCCGTGTACGCGTACCGGACGGGCTACGACGACGCCGGGGCCCTCGCCGTGTACGCCGGCACGGCACCGGCGCGCGCCGGCGAGACGCTGAAGGTGCTCACCGGTGAGCTCGAGCGCCTGGCCGACGGGGTCACCGCGAGGGAGGTCGAGGTGGCGACCGGGGGCATCGTCGGCTCGATGGCCATCGGCCTCGAGGACTCCGGCGCCCGCATGCACCGCATCGGTCGCAGCCTGCTCCTGCACGGCGACGTGCCCGCCATGGACCAGGTCACGGCCGCCTTCAAGGCCGTGACGGTGGACGACGTGCGCCGCGCCGCGGTGCGCTTGCTCGACGCGCCCCGCTCGCTCGCCGTCGTCAGCCCGCTGAAGGAGGACCGGGTCGCCCGCTGGGTCGCGTGACTACGGTGGCGCCGATGGTCCGCGTCGGGGTGTTCGGTGCCGCTGGTCGGATGGGGGGCGAGGTGTGCCGAGCGGTCGCCGGCGACCCCGAGCTCGAACTGGTCGCTGCGGTGGACCCGCGCATCGGGGAAGGGCCGGGGGTCGCGAGCGGCACCACGCCCGACGTCCTGGCCGAGCAGGGCGCAGAGGTGGCCGTCGACTTCACCGTCGCCGAGTCGGCCATCAGCAACGCACTGTGGTGCGCGAGCCACGGGATCCACGCCGTCATCGGGACGAGCGGCATCAACGAGGCGGCGCTCGCGCAGTTGCGCGGCGCGTTCACGGGCCCGCCGAACTGCCTCGTCGCGCCCAACTTCGCCATCGGCGCAGTGCTCATGATCCGGCTGGCCGAGATGGCCGCACCGTTCTTCGAGACGGCGGAGATCATCGAGCTCCACCACGACGCCAAGGTCGACGCGCCGTCGGGGACGGCCGTGCACACGGCTGAGCGGTTGGCCGCGGCATCGGGGACGTGGGCCCCCGACCCCACGCGCGTCTTCAACGTGGAAGGTGCACGCGGTGCGACGGGGCCCGGTCAGATTCACATCCACTCGGTGCGGCTGCGCGGTCTCGTGGCCCACCAGGAGGTGCTCCTCGGCACCACCGGCCAGACCCTGACCGTGCGCCACGACTCCTACGACCGGACGTCGTTCATGCCGGGCGTGCTGCTCGCCGTGAAGCGCATCGCCGCGTACCCCGGGCTGACGGTCGGCCTCGACACCTACCTCGGGCTGTAGGAGTGGAGCGGTCGGCGCGGACCCGACTGCTCGAGGCGGCCTACGCGTGCATCGGCCGCTACGGGCTCGGCAAGACCACGGTCGAGGACGTCGCCCGCGAAGCCGGGGTGTCGCGGGCGACGGTGTACCGGCACTTCCCCGGCGGGCGCGACGAACTGCTCCGCGAGGTCATCGCGTGGGAGACCACGCGGTTCTTCCTGCGCCTCGCCGAGGCCGTCGCCGGCATCCGCGACTTCGCCGACCTGCTCGAGGAGGCCCTGCTCTACGCCCACGAGGCGGTGGAGTCCCATGCCGTCCTGCAGCAGGTGCTCGCCACCGAGCCGGAGCGGCTCCTGCCCACGCTGACCGTGGAGAGCGCGCGCATCTGCGGGCACGTCGCCGAGTTCCTCACGCCCTACCTCGAGGCCGCCCCCCGCCGCTGCCCCGGGGTCGAGCCGGGCCAGGCCGCCGATTACGTGGCCCGCATGTTCCTGTCGTGGATCGGGGCGCCGGGCCGCTGGGACCTCACCGACCGTGCGCAGGTGCGGGCGCTGGTCCGGACCGAGTTCCTGGCCGGCATCCTCCTCCTTGACGATGAGACAAAGAGGGGCTTACCGTCTCATTGATGCAGGTGATGGTCGACCGCGCCCCGCCGGGCCCGCCCGCGGCGGACGACCGGGTCGTCGCGGCTGCCCTGCGGTGCATCGCCCGGTGGGGCCTGGCCAAGACCACCGTCGACGACGTGGCCCGGGAAGCGGGGGTGGGGCGGGCGACGCTCTACCGGCTCTTCCCCGGGGGGCGGGACGCGCTCCTCGAGGCTGTCGTGCGCCACGAGGTCGAGCGCCTGGGGCACCGCCTGGGCGCCGCGGCAGCCACAGCTGTGACGCTCGAGGACGTCGTCGTCGCCTGGTTCGCCGAGGCAGCGGAGCTCGTCGCCGACCACCCGGCGCTCCAGTTCCTGCTCGCCCACGAGCCGGAGTCGGTCCTGCCGCAGCTGGCCTTCGGTCGGCTCGACGCGTTGCTCGAGCGCGCCGCGGCGCTGGGCGGGCCGCTCCTCGAGCGCTGGATCGACCAACCCGAGGACCGCGCCCGTGCCGTCGAGTGGATGGCGCGGGTGCTGCTGTCGTACACGCTCGCGCCGTCGCCCGACGTCGACGTCCGCGACCGCGAGTCCCTGCGCCGCTTTGCGCGCGCGTTCATCATCCCCGGCCTCACAAGGAGCAGTGCATGACGGAGATCGGCGACCTCGACCAGGCCATCGAGATGGGCTCGACCATCAAGCTCATCGGTCGTGACGACATCGACGACCTCGAGGCGATCCTGTCCGTGGCCACCACGGACGACGGCGAGCGCGTGCACCCGGTGCGGAGCGACTACGACACGCTGTTCACGTGGGACTACGAGAAGGGCGCGCGTGCCAAGCTGGCGCGGCTGTACGAGAAGGCCAAGACGTCGCAGTGGAACGGTGAGACGGACCTTCCGTGGGACACGCCCGTCGACCAGGAGGCGGTCGTCGCCGCCAACTCCGTCAACGCGAGCGGCCTCAACGCGCAGCTCGACCTGACCGGCACCCCGTTCGCCACGTGGGGCGACAAGGAGTGGCTCGAGTACGGCGTCGAGAGCCAGAACTGGACGCTCTCACAGTTCCTGCACGGCGAGCAGGGCGCGCTGGTGTGCACGGCGCGCATCGTGGAGAACGTGCCGTGGATCGACGCGAAGTACTACGCGGCGACCCAGGTGATGGACGAGGCACGCCATGTGGAGGTGTTCGCCAAGTACCTCGACACGAAGCTGTCGGGGCACTACCCGATCAACGCCCACTTGCGGATGCTCCTCGACGACATCATCGCGGACAACCGCTGGGACATGACCTATCTCGGGATGCAGATCATGGTCGAGGGCTTGGCGCTGGCCGCGTTCGGGTTCATCCACATGCTCACGACGGAGCCGCTGCTGAAGCAACTGCTGCGCTACGTCATGAGCGACGAGGCGCGCCACGTGGCGTTCGGGGTACTGAGCCTCCAGGACTACTACCGGGAGCTCACCGCGGCGGAGCTCAAGGAACGTCAGGAGTTCGCGTTCGAGGCCGCCGTGCGGATGCGCGACAGGTTCCTCCAGCAGGAGGTGTTCGAGCGCATGGGCGTCCCCGTCAAGGACGCCGTCGAGCTCGTCCTGCAGGCCCCCGACCGCCCCGCCTTCCAGGCATTGCTGTTCTCCAAGATCGTGCCCAACTGCAAGAAGCTCGGCCTACTCGACGCGGGCGACGGATGGCTGCGGCAGCGGTTCACCGAGCTCGGCGTGATCCAGTTCGAGGACATGGCCGACACCGGGGAGGAGTACGAAATGTTCGCCCTCGCCAACGGCGGCGCGGGCGCAACGGCCGGGTGAGGCAGCCACCCGCCTGACACCCCGCCGCGGCGCGCCGGCCGTTCTCGCGGCCCTCCCTCGCCGCCGGCCCCGCAGTCGTCCCTTTCACCGACACGCCGCATCGAGTGGCGCGAATTTCGCGCCACACGGCAAGGAATTCGCGGAAATGGGCCCCGAAGCGCGAAAAAATTGCCGCGTGGCGCGAAATTCGCGCCACTCCTCAGCGGCGGCCGGGCGGCCGGCGGCCGGCGGCAGCAGCGACGGCTGGGCCTCCCCCGTTAGGGCGCGCCCGCGCGCGCCCCGCCTCAGTCGAAGACCCAGCTGCGTTGGCCCTGTCCTGGCAGCAGCCGGCCGAAGCGCATCTCGGGGAAGTGGGCGGCGGCCATCGGCACACCCGTCCCTTCGAACTCGCGCGCCAACGCCTCCCGCGTCCGCCGCGCCAGCTCCCTATCGACGTCGTGCAGGAACTCCCACTCGCTCTCCAGCAGCTCGACCGGGCAGTGGACGACGTCGCCGAGCAGTAGCGCGCGCTCGTCGCCGGAGGACAGCACCACGACTGTGCTCCCCGGCGTGTGCCCGGGTGCGGCGCGCAGGTCCACGCCCGGCGCGATCGCGACGTCCGTCGTCCACGTCTCGAGGCGGCCGGTGACCGGTTCGAGACGCTCCGTTGCCGGCAGCCCGCCGAGCATCGACAGCGCCATGCTCTCGTCCAGCCCGTCGGGCCCGACGAAGAACCCCCAGTCCCGCTCATCGCACCGGTACGTCGCGTTGGGGAACACGGGCGTCGAGCCGTCGCTCGTCCACCCGACGTGGTCGAAGTGGAGGTGGGTGAGGAGGACGTCCGTGATGTCGGCGGGCTGGTAGCCGATGGCGGCAAGGCTGGCGAGCAACTGCCCGCACGTGGGGTCGCTGACCGGCCCCGCGCCCGTGTCGACGAGGATGCGGCGGGAGCCGGTCTCCACCAGGAAGCCGCCGAGCTGGCACGGCAGCGTGCCGTCCTCGCTCAGGAACTGCCGGTGCGGCAGCCATTCCTCCTCGGTGCGCTCGTACATCGGCCCGGGGGGCAGCCGCCAACATCCGTCGTGCACCGGCGTGACCTCGATGTCCCCCACTCGCATGGATCGGAGGCTACTCAGGTACGGTTGGGGCATGGCGAGCGTGGGCCGGTTCGGAGCGGTGGCGTGCGCCATGGTCACGCCCTTCACCGCGGACGGCGCGCTCGACCTGGACGGCGCCGTCCGGCTGGCGCGCTGGCTGACCGACCACGGTGTCGACGGCCTGGTGATCGCCGGCACGACAGGCGAAAGCCCGGTGCTGTCCGACGACGAGAAGGTCGACCTCTGGCGTGCCGTGCGCGAGTCGGTGACCGTCCCTGTGCTCGCCGGCTCCACGACCAACGACACGGCCCACTCGATCGAGCTGACCCGTAAGGCAACGGACGCGGGCGTCGCGGGGATCCTCGCGGTGACCCCGTACTACAGCCGCCCACCGCAACGCGGGCTCGAGGCGCACTTCCGGGCGGTGGCCGAGGCGACCGACCTGCCCGTGGTCCTCTACGACATCCCGGTCCGCACCGGGCGGAAGATCGACCACGACACCGTCCTCACGTTGGCGCGCGAGGTCAGCAACATCGTCGGTGTGAAAGACGCCGCGGCGAGCCCCGTTGGCGCGGCCAAGCTGATTGCCGAGGCACCCGCCGGCTTCGAGCTCTACTCGGGCGACGATGCCCTCACGCTGCCCCTGCTCGCCGTCGGCGCCGTGGGCGTGATCAGCGTGGCGGCCCACTGGGCCGGCGAGCTCATCCGCGAGATGGTGCTCGCCTACGTCAAGGGCGACGTTGACCACGCGCGCGACGTGAATGCGCGCCTGATCCCCAGCTGGGAGTTCCAGAGCGGGGACCTCACCCCCAACCCCATCCCGACGAAGGCGATGCTGCGCGTGCTCGGCCTGCCGGCCGGCCAATGCCGCCTCCCGCTCGGTCCCGCACCGGAGGGGTTGGAGGACCGGGCGCGCGCCGTGCTCGGCGCGGTCCAAGCGCGTGGCTGACCCTGTCCGCCTGACCTTCCTCGGAGGTCTGGGCGAGATCGGGCGCAATTGCGCGTGCCTGGAGGTCGGTGGGCGCATCCTGATCATCGACTGCGGGCTGATGTTCCCGGACCTCACCATGCCCGGCGTGGACCTGGTCCTGCCCGAGTTCAGTTGGCTGCGCGAGAACGGCGACCGGGTCGAGGCGTGCGTGCTCACGCACGGCCATGAGGACCATGTCGGCGCGCTGTCGTTCCTCCTCCGCGAGCTCAGCTTCCCGATCTACGGCTCCGAGCTGACCCTCGGGTTGGCGCGCAGCCGCATCGAGGAGGCCGGGCTCCTCGATCAGACGACGCTCATCCCAGTGCGCGATGGCGAGCGGCGCGCGATCGGCCCGTTCGACGTGGAGTTCATCCCGGTCGCCCACTCGGTCCCGCACGGGTTCGCCATCGCCGTGCACACCGAGCAGGGCGTGATCCTGCACTCCGGTGACTGGAAGATCGACCTGACGCCGGTCGACGGCCGGCGGACGGACCTGGCGCGCATCGGCACCATCGCCACGACCGAAGGCGTACGGCTGCTGCTCGCCGACTCCACCAACGCCGAGGAGCACGGCCACACCCGCAGCGAGGCCGAGGTCGGGGTCGTCCTCCGCGACCTGTTCGCCGCGGCCAAGGGCCAGCGGCTCGTCGTCGCCTGTTTCGCATCGCACCTCCACCGCATCCAGGAGATCGCCGATGCGGCGGTCGCGACCGGTCGTGTGATTGCCACCCTCGGTCGGTCCATGGCGAAGAACGTGACGCTCGGGCGCCAGCTCGGCCTGCTCTCCATCCCGGACACAAGCCTCGTCGACATCGAGCGCATCGCCGACTACCCGCCTGACCGGGTGTGCGTGGTGAGCACTGGGAGCCAGGGCGAGCCGATGTCCGCCTTGGCGCTGATGGCGGCGGGGGAGAACCGGTGGCTCAAGCTCGGTGCCGGGGACA
>Ga0070741_10002753_pt1 | contig 45904 bp, 34 predicted proteins | sample Coa_R1_4_FD_66440 | JGI IMG/M metagenome (GOLD analysis project Ga0070741, IMG submission 66440) | Surface soil microbial communities from Centralia Pennsylvania, which are recovering from an underground coalmine fire - Coalmine... | ecosystem: Environmental > Terrestrial > Soil > Unclassified ... | reverse complement strand
CTGGACACCCGACCGGCGCCTCGTCGCGACGGGCGGCGGACAGCTCCTCTGCGTCCGTCCGCCGGGCTGATCAGACGCGGATCAGCTTCCAGGCGCCGGAGTTGAAGCGCGCGGCCTTGAGCGACGAGCGCACGACGTAGTCGCCGAGGATCGCGAGCCAGAGCCACACGAGATCGAGCCCGAGCGCGAACGTCACCACGCACGCGAACCCGAGGCGACACACGTAGAAGCCGAGGAGCACCGTGAGTAGCGGGAAGCGCGTGTCCCCCGCACCGCGGAGCGCGCCGCCGAGCGTGAAATCGATCGCCATGAGCGGCTGCACCGCGGCGAGGATGCGGATGAAGGAGACGGCGTCCGCGACCACGGACTCGTCGGCGACGAAGAGCCGGGCGATCGGCCGGGCCGCGAGGAAGAAGACGACGCCGGCCGCCGACATGAGCCAGAGCGCGAGTCCGACCGCGGCCCACCCGCTGCGCTCGGCGTCGTGCGGTCGGACCGCGCCGAGGTTCTGTCCGACGAGCGCGCCGGCCGCGGCGGCGAAGCCGAACCCGGGGAGAAACGAGATCGCGAGGATGCGGACGCCGATGAAGTACGCGGCCACCGCCGCGGTCCCGTAGCGGGTCGCGAAGACGATGTAGAGGAAGAACCCGACCTGCATGAGGAGGTGCTCGATCGCCGCGGGGTAGCCGATGCGGAGCACCCGCCGGACGATGTCCGTGCGGACGCGGTAGCCGCGCGCGCGGAGACGGATCACGAGCCGTCCGCGCGCGAGGAGGACGAGGCCGAGGAGCGCGCCCGTGATGAACGCCGTCGCCGTCGCCGTCGCCGCGCCGAGGACACCGAGCGCCGGGAACCCGAAACGTCCGAAGATGAGCACGTACGCCAGCACGACGTTGACGACGCCGACGACGATGCCGATCGCGAGCGGGGTCCGCGTGTCGCCGGCCCCACGGAGGCTCGAGACGATGACGAAGAGCGCTGCGCCCGCCGGGACGCCGAGGAGCACGCGGCGGACGAACGGCGTCGCGGCCGCGACGACGTCGGCGTCGACCCGAAAGGCGGCGACGAGCTCCGGCGCCCACACCGCGACGGGAACGATCGCGAGGACCGCGACGACTGCCGCCGCGACGATCGACTGGCGGACCGTCTCCTCGGCTTCGGCCGGCTCGCGTGCGCCGATGTGCCGCGCGACGATCGCGAGCGAGCCCATACCGACCGCGAAGAGTCCCGCGTCGACGGCGCCCAGGAGCTGCACGCCGACGCCGACCGCCGCGACCGCCGTCGCGCCGAGCCGCCCGACCATGAGGGTGTCGCAGAGCCCGACCAGCGACTCGATCGAGAACGAGAAGATGACGGGCCACGCGAGCGCCCACGTCGTCCGCCGGAGCTCGGCGCGCGACGGAGCGCCGACCTCCTCTGCGATCGCGATCGCCACCCGCTCTTCCTCCGCCCATCACGGACGGCGTTCAACCGCCCGCCGCGATTTTTCGACGCTCGTCGCTACGGGAGCGCGACGATCGAGATGCCGCACGCCTGCGGCGCGCCGCCGATGTTGTGGCTCAGCGCGACCGTCGGGTTCTTCACCTGGCGTTTCTCCGCCTTCCCCTGGAGCTGCTTGTAGTTCTCGTAGATCATGCGCACGCCGGTGGCGCCCGTCGGATGGCCGAACGTCTTGAGGCCGCCGTCGGTGTTGACGGGCAGCTCGCCGCCGAGCTCGAAGGTCCCGCTCGCGATGTGTTCTTTGGCCGAGCCCTTCTCGCAGAAGCCGAGGTCCTCGTACGCGAGCAGCTCGGTCAGCGTGAAGCAGTCGTGGACCTGCGCGACGTCGATCTCCTTCCGCGGGTTCGTGATGCCCGCCTGCTCGTACGCCTGGCGCGCGGCGTAGACGGTCGGCTTCCAGCGGAGGAAGTCGAAGTCGGGGTCTTCCTTCGGGTCGGGGGCGAGCGCGATCGCGATCGCGCGCACGAGCACGTAGTCGTCGCGGAAGCTCTTCGCGAGCTCGCGCCGGGTGATGACGGCCGCGGCCGCGCCGTCGGACTGGGCGGCGCAGTCGTAGAGGCCGAAGGGCCACGAGATGATGCGCGCCTTCAGCGCGTCCTCGACGGTGATCTCGCGCTTCAGCATCGACTTCGGCGCGAGCGTCCCGTTGTGGTGGTTCTTGACGGCGATGCGGGCGAGGTCCTCGCGGCCCGCGCCGTAGGTCTCGAAGTAGCGCGCGGCGCAGTGCGAGAACCAGCCGGCGGGAGTCGCGGGCAAACCGCGGACGCCGGTCACGGCGACGCTCGGTCCCGACACGCCGCGGTCCTTCGGCTTGTCGAAGCCGACGACCAGCACGGTGTCGTACATCCCCGACGCGACGGCGAACACGCCGTAGCGGAACGCGTCGGTCCCCGTCGCGCAGTAGTTGACGACCATGCTCACGGGACGGTCGTACATCTTGAGCGCGTCGGCCACCTCGGCCGTCCCCTTCGACGGGTACTGTGCGCCGCAGAACACCGCCTCGATCTGGCGGTGCGGATCCTCGAGGCCGGCGTCCTCGTACGCCTCGTAGGCCGCCTCGACGATCATGTCCTGCGGGTCCTTGTCCCAGTTCTCGCCGAACTTGCAGCAGCCCATGCCGACGATCGCGACCTTGTCGCGGATGGCCTGTGGGTTCATGGTGCCGGCAAGCTACGATCGGCGAATCCATAGTGCAAGCCGCTCGTGGCGGGCGGCGCGCCGAAGCGCTACGAGGGCCGACGATGGACACCGCCGCGCTGATCGAGCTCTGCGACCTGAACTACGTCGAGGCGATGCGGGAGCTCACGCGCCGCGCCGGCGGAACGGTCGTCGACGAGGACGGCCTCATGCTCTATGCCGGCGTACATCCGCTGCCCGTGCTGGTGAACGGCGTCATGCGGACGAGCGACCGGCTCGACGCCACCGCCGTGCTCGCGCGCGCCGACGCTTTCTTCGGCGCCCGTGGCCGCGGCTTCACGATCGCGGCGCGCGCACACGCCGACGAGGATCTGGTGCGCGCGGCCGGAGCGGCGGGGCTCAACTCGTACGGCAGCCCGCCCGCGATGGTCCTCGATCACCGACTGCCGGACGCGGTGCCGCCGTCGGGCGTCGAGCTGCGTCGCGTGGCGACCGCCGCCGACGTCGCGGCATTCGCCGAGGTGAACGGCCGCGCGTACGCCACGTACGGCATGCCGGCCGACGTCGCGCCGGCGGTCCTCGGCCCTTCGGCGACCGTCATCGCGCCGCACATCGTCGCGTTCGTCGCGTTCGCCGACGGCGCGCCCGTCGCCGCGGCGATGACGATCGTCACGCACGGGGTCGCGGGCGTGTATTGGGTCGGCACCGTGCCGGAGGTCCGCGGCCGCGGGCTCGCCGAGCTCTGCACGCGCGCCGCCGGGAACGCCGGCTTCGACCTCGGCGCGCGCATCGCCGCGCTCCAGGCGTCGCCGATGGGCGAGCCGGTCTATCGGCGGATGGGCTACGTCGAGGTCACGCGCTATCCGCAGCTCGTTCGCTTCCAGCCGCGCGCCGCGCGCTGAAGCTGCGCCGGAGACGGACGCTCACCGCACCGGCGTGCACTTCCAATAATAATTCGGCGCGCCGCCCGCCTCGTGCATCTTCCGGAAGGTGAGCTCGACCGGCATGTCGAGCTTCACCTCCTTCGGCGCGACGTCGGTCATCTGCAGGTAGAGGCGCGCCCCCTCGACGTCGACGACGCTCGCGACCAGCGGGGGGTTCGGGCTGCCGGCGAAGTTGTCGAACGTGAACGATTTCACCGTCCCGATCTTGTCGGAGAGCCGCACGCGGTCGAAGGCGTCGCGGGCGTGGCAGCGGAAGCAGACGCGCTGCCGCGGATACTGGACGCAGCCGCAGCTCCGGCAGCGCTGGGCGAGCAGCGTCAGGTCGTCGTCGCGATCGCGGAAGTGCTTGGTCGCGGAGATGCCGGCGCCGGCGCGCCGGTCGTGCTCGGTCGCGAGGAGCTGCCGGAAGCGGAGGTAGAGGTCGTAGCTCGGCATCTCGGCGCGCCGGGCGAGGTGCCAGCTCGCTCCACGGCGGCCCTCGAGGCGCTCGACGACCGGCGTCGCGTCGAGCACGAACGCCTCCGCGCCGTCGCCGTAGCCGACGACCAGCAGACGGTCGCCCGCCTTGGCCTGCTCGAGCGCCGCCGCGAGCAGCAGCGGCGCGAACGCCGCGCCCGCGTTCCCGACCTTGCCGAACAGCGGGTCGACCGCCTGGGTCGCCTCGAAGCCGAGCTCCCGGACGAGCGCCGCGTGGCTCCGCGCGTCCGGACCATAGAGCACGAGCCGCGAGAAGTCCTTCGGCGCGAGTCCGGTCTTCGCGAGGAGACCGCGCACGACCTCGCGCACGTTCTGCCGGTAGCCGTGGTCGACGACGAAGCGCTCCTCCCACGCGTGCACGAACGGGTCGCCCTCGGTCCGCCACACGTCGATGATCTCGTCGGCGACCGCATGCGTCGCGCCGAAGCCGACCGCGACGTCGCCCGCGCCGACGAGGAACGCCGCCGCGCCGTCGCCCAGGTTCGCTTCCATCGCGGTCCGCGGCGCCGCCATGCGCGTCTCGCCGACGACGACGAGCACCTGCTTCGCCGAGCCCGCCTTCACCGCGTCGACCGCGGTGCGGAGCGCCGTCGTGCCGGCGCGCAACGAGTCGCCGACGTCCGCGGTCGTCACGTCGCGGCGAAGGTCGAGCGCCTTGGCGACGATCGCGGCGCCCTGCTTCTCCTTCCACGCGTACGACGTCGACGCGAAGAGCACGCCGTCGACCGTCGCACGGTCGACGCCACGGAGGCAGTCGATCGCCGCGGCGACCGCCATCGTCACGGCGTCCTCGTCCCAACTCGCGACCGCCTTCTCCGGCCCGCCGGGCTTTCCGCCGGCTGCGGCGGCGAGCGGGAGGCGGAGCATCGGGACGTAAGCGCCGTACGAGGTGATACCGACCATCCGCCCTACCTACGATCGACGATCCGTCACTGCAAGCTTCGAACGCGCCCGCCGTTGACCGTCCGGGACACGGATGGTAGCGCGAGGCCGTTGCGCCGGTCTCCGTCGCTCGTCCCGCTCACGCTGGCGATCGCCCTCCTCTACTTCGCATCCGCCAAGCTCGGGCTGTCGATGGCGTTCGCGGCGGAGCAGGTCTCCGCGGTGTGGCCGCCGACGGGAATCGCGCTCGCCGCGGTGGTCCTCCTCGGACGCCGCGTGTGGCCCGGGATCGCGCTCGGCGCGTTCTTCGCGAACGTCACCGCGCACGAGCCACTCGCGACGGCGTGCGGCATTGCGGCGGGGAACACGCTCGAGGCGCTCGCCGGCGCCGCGGTCCTCGCGCGGTTCGGGATGACACCGCGACTCGAGCGCTCGCGCGACGTCCTCGCGCTCGTGGTCGCCGCGCTCGCGAGCCCGGTCGCGAGCGCCACGATCGGCGTCGTCAGCCTGTGTCTCGGCGGCGTGCAGCCGTGGTCGGCATTCGGATCGCTCTGGTTGGTGTGGTGGATCGGCGACGCGATCGGCGATCTGGTGACGGCGCCGGTCGTGATGGTGTGGGCGAGCGCGCCACGCTTCCGGATCGGCGGCCGACGGCTCGTCGAGGCGGTCGCGCTGGTCGGCGCGACCACGGCCATCTGCTTCCTCGCCTTCGCGGCGCGGGTCGGAACGCCGGTGAGTGGTTATCCGCTCCATTACACGATCTTCCCGTTCGTCATCTGGGCGGCGCTCCGGCTCCGACAGCACGGCACGACGGCGATCGTCTTCGTCATGTCGAGCGTCGCGATCTGGGGGACGCTCAACGGCTGGGGACCGTTCGCCATGACGACGACGAACGAGAGCCTCGTCCTCCTGCAGCTGTTCATCGCGGTCGTCGCGGTGACGGCTCTGCTTCTCGGCGCCGCCATCAGCGAGCGCGATCTCGCCGAGCGCCGCGCCGCAGTCGACTTCGCCGCGCTCCAGTTCGGCGAGGAGCGGCTCCGCCTCGCGCTCGCCGCCGGGCGGATGGGCGTGTGGGACTGGAACATCGCGACCGGCGAGGTGACGTGGCCGGAGACCCTGGAGCCGATCCACGGCCTCGCCGCGGGAACGTTCGCCGGCACGTTCGAAGCGTTCCGCAACCTCGTCCATCCCGACCACCGCGACCTCGTCGACCGCGCGCTCTCGACGGCGGTCCGGGACGGGACCGGGTACGACCTCGAGTTCCGCACGGTCTGGCCCGACCGCACGACGCACTGGATGTCGGCGAAAGGACGCGTCCTGTGCGACGCCGCGGGTCGTTCGATTCGCATGCTCGGCGTCGGCGCCGACGTGACCGAGCGGCGTCAGCTGGAAGAGGCGCTCCGCGAGCGGGCGCGCGAGCTCGTCGACGCCGATCGACGGAAGGACGAGTTCCTCGCGATGCTCGCCCACGAGCTCCGGAATCCGCTCGCGCCGCTGTCGACCGCGCTCCACCTGCTCGCCGTCGATCCGAGCGCCCGCGAGCGCGCGCTCGGGATCGCGAACCGCCAGGTGAAGCAGCTCGTGCGCCTCGTCGACGACCTGCTCGACGTCTCGCGCATCACGAAGGGGAAGGTCGTGCTCCAGAAGAGCCGGGTCGCGCTCGCCGACGTCGTCACGCGCGCGGTCGAGACGGCGCGTCCGCTGATCGACGCGCGCGGCCACGCATCCACGACGACGCTCCCGACCGAGGCGGTCGAGCTCGACGCCGACCCCGCCCGTCTGGCCCAGGTCCTCGCAAACCTCCTCGGGAACGCGGCGGAGTACACGCCGCCGGGCGGCGCGATCGCCCTCGGCGTCGAGCGCACGCCGGGCGGCGTCGTGATGCGCGTCCGGGACACGGGCATCGGGCTCGCGCCCGAGCTCCTGCCGCACGTCTTCGACCTGTTCGTCCAGGGCGACGCGTCGCTCGATCGCGCGCACGGCGGGCTCGGTATCGGCCTCACGATCGTTCGCCGGCTCGTCGAGATGCACGGCGGACGGGTGGAAGCCACGAGCGCGGGCGTCGGGCACGGGAGCGAGTTCTCGGTCCATCTTCCCGTGGTGCCATCGCGCGTCGGATCCGCGGACGCGATCGCATCGCGCGACGGCAACGCGGCGGCCGGTCGGCTCGCGGTGCTCGTCGTCGAGGACAACGAGGACTCGGCCGAGGCGCTCGCCGCCGTGCTGCGTCTGTGGGGACACGACGTGCGGGTCGCGTTCGACGGCCTCGCCGCGCTCGAGACCGCGAAGACGTTCCGGCCGGACGTCGTGCTCTCCGACGTCGGTCTCCCCGGCATGGATGGGTACGAGCTCGCGCGCCGGCTGCGCGCCGATCCGGCGCTCCGGGAAACGCTCCTCGTCGCGCTCTCCGGGTACGGACGCGACGAGGATCGCGAGCGCGCGCGCGACGCGGGCTTCGATCGACACCTCGTGAAGCCGCCGGACCTGGACGCGCTCGCCCGTCTCCTCGCCGCGGACCGCGCGGCGCCGTAGCGCGCACGCGTTGCGATGGCTGGATCCCGCCGCTAGACGAGCGGGATGGACGATCCGTGGCTCGGCTGTAACCCGTTCGACCCGGCGTTCCGCGACGATCCCTACCCCGCGCTCCATCGCCTCCGCGCCCTCGATCCGGTGAACGAGACGCCGGTCGGCCTCTGGCGCCTCAGCCGGTACGCCGACGTGAACCGGCTCCTCTACGACGTCCCCGCGGGCGTGCGGACGACCGACGGCACGCTGCCCGGCGTCGACGAGTCGCTCAGCGGACAGCGCCTCTTCATGCTCCAGCAGGACCCGCCGACCCACACGCGACTCCGCCGTCTCGTGAGCGCGGCGTTCACGCCGAGAGCGATCGCGGCGCTCCGGCCGAGCATCGAGCGCATCGTCGACGACTGCCTGGGTCGCGTCCGCGACCGCGGCGCGATGGACGTGATCGCCGACCTCGCCCTCCCCGTCCCGTCGACCGTCATCTGCGAGATGATGGGCGTTCCGGTCGCCGACCGGGAGCGGTTCACGGTGTGGACGGCGAAGGCGACGCACGGGCTCGCGTCGCAGTTCCTGTCGCCCGAAGCGCTCGCCGAGACGCAGGCGGCGGGGATGTCGCTCGCGGCGTACTTCCAGGACCTGATCGCCGCCCGGCGCGGCCACCTGACCGACGACATCCTGAGCGCACTGATCCGTGCCGAGGAAGCCGGTGACCGCCTCGACCCGCCGGAGCTGATCTCGCAGGCGATCGGTCTCCTGATCGCCGGGTTCGAGACGACGATCGGTCTCATCGGCAACGGCGTGCGCGCGCTCATCCGTCACCCCGCGGAGCTCGAGAAGCTCCGGGCGCAGCCGGAGCTCATCGGGAGCGCGATCGAGGAGTGTCTCCGCTACGACGGGCCGATCGTGCTCACCGCGCGCGTGCTGCACGCCGACGCGGCGTTCGGCGGGAAGACGATCCCCAAGGACGCGCGCGTCTGGGGCCTGCTCTCCGCGGCGAACCGCGATCCGGAGGCGTTCCCCGAGCCCGACCGCTTCGACGTCGCACGTGAGCCGAACGAGCACGTGGCGTTCGGCGGCGCGGCGCACTTCTGCCTCGGCGCGCACCTCGCGCGGCTCGAGGGACAGATCGCGATCGGCCGTCTCGTCGCGCGCTTCGACGACCTCCGGCTCGTGTCGGACACGGTCGAGTGGGGGCCGTCGCTGTTCCGCGTCCCGGGGAAGTTGCCGATCACCTTTCGCACCTGAGTTCGCGTCGCGGCAGGAAATCGGTACGCTTGAGATCGTGGCCGATCCGGTGGTCGAGGAGGAGCTCGTGCTGCTCGCCGGGGTGAACGCCGCGCTCGACGCGCATGCGCCGACGGCGCCGCCGTCCGACGCCGGCCTCGTCCGGGAGCTCGACGATCTCCGGACGGCGCTCCGCGAAGGTGCGAAGGAAGAGGACCGCGCCGCGCTCCTCCAGCAGTGGGATCGCCACTCGGCCCTCCTCCGCCAGCTCCGCACCGCGACGCGCGCGCCGGACGTCGACCTCGGCTCGCCGTACTTCGCGCACCTCCGCTTCCGCGAGAACGGCGCGGAGCACGACGTCCTCCTCGGGAAGACGACGCGCGTCCTGCCGGGTCTGCCGATCGTCGACTGGCGGAACGCGCCGATCTCGCGCCTCTTCTACCGCTACCGGCAGGGCGAGGAGTACGAGGAGGAGGTCGCGGGGCGGCTCAGGGAAGGGACGGTCGCGGCGCGACGGACGGTCGCGATCCGCGATCGCGTTCTCCAGCGCGTCGAAGCGCCGGAGGGCGTCTTCCAGCGCGACGCCGACGGCTGGCGCCGGCTCGAGCGCGAGCCGCCGCGGCTCGCCGGCGGAGAGGGCGCGGCGCTCCGCGCGCACGACGTGTCGGCGGGCGAGCACGGTCGCCTCGGCTCGGGGCTCCTCGGCTTTCGCCGCCGCGCCGACAAGCATCTGCCCGACATCGCCGGCCTCATCGACCCGGAGCAGTTCGCGCTCATCACGCGGCCGTCGAGCGGATTCGTCGTCGTCCGCGGCACGGCGGGATCGGGGAAGACGACGGTGGCGCTCCACCGGATCGCGTATCTCGCCTACGACGATCCCGCGATCGATTCGTCTGCAACCCTCGTCGTCGTGTTCTCGCCGGCCCTCCGCGACTACGTGAGCCACGTCCTGCCGGCGCTGTACGTCCGGCGCGTGCACGTCCGGACGTTCGCGGAGTGGGCGACCGAGCACGCGCGGCGGCTCTTCCCGCGCCTGCCGCGCGAGCGTCGCGAGGACACGCCGGTTCCCGTCCTCCGCGTGAAGCTCCACCCGGCGATCGAGACGGCGCTGGCCGAGCACGTCGCGGCCGTCCCGGGCGAGGCGACCGCCGAGCAGGTGATCGACGACTGGGCGAGCGTCCTCGCCGACGAGGCACGCCTCACCGCCGCGTTCGCGCGCGAGGCGCCGGAGATCGCCGCCGACGACGTCCGGCGCGCCGCCGACTGGAGCCGACGCCGCCACGAGGAGCTCCTCGCCTGGCTCGCCGCGGAGCCCGGCGCCGAGGCCGAGCTCGACGAGCCCGACGACGCGCTGCTGCTCCGCGCCTGGCAGCTCCGCGTGGGGGCGCTCCCCGGACGCGACGGCCGGCCGCTCCGCTACCGCCACGTCGCGATCGACGAGGTGCAGGACTTCTCGCCGCTCGAGGTCCGCGTCCTCCTCGACTGCCTCGACTCGCGGCGGAGCATCACCCTCGCCGGCGACACCCAGCAGCACATCGTCGAGGCGGGCGGCTTCACGTCGTGGACGGACTTCCTGGCCCGCCTCGGGCTCGACGGCGTCGCCGTCAGCACGCTGAACGTCAGCTACCGCTGCACGCGGGAGATCGCGGGCTTCGCCGACGGCCTCCTCGGCGACCTCCGCGAAGAGGCGACGCCGCCGCTCGCGCTCCGGTCGGGCCCGCCGGTCGAGCTCTTCCGGTTCACCGACCACGGCGCGTGTGTCGCGTATCTCGCCGACGCGCTCGCCGAGCTCGTCGCGCACGAGCCGTTCGCGTCGGTCGCGATCCTCGCACCGTCGCGCGAGCTGGCGGCGCTCTACCACCGCGGGCTCGCGACCAGCGAGATACCGCGGCTGCGGCTGGTCGAGGACCAGCGCTTCACGTTCGCCCCCGGCGTCGAGGTGACGGAGATCGAGCAGGTGAAGGGGCTCGAGTTCGACTACGTGGTCCTGATCGAAACGAGCACGACGCACTTCCCCGACACCGCGTCCGCACGCCGCCGGCTGCACGTCGGCGCCACGCGCGCCGTCCACCAGCTCTGGCTGACGAGCGTCGGCACGCCGGCCGCGCCGGTGCGGACGCTTCTCGCGAGCCGATGAACGGCTACGGCGCGATCATCCTCGCCGCGGTCGTCGGCGAGTTCGTTCTCGAGGTCGTCGCCGACGTCCTGAACCTCCGCGCGCTCGACCCCGAGCCGCCGCCCGAGTTCCGCGACGTCTTCGACCGCGAGCGCTACCGCCGCGCGCAGGAGTACACGCGCGTGCGGACGCGGTTCGGCATCGTCGTCGCGAGCGTCAACCTGGCCCTCCTCCTCGGGTTCTGGTTCCTGCACGGCTTCGCCGCCCTCGACCGCTGGCTTCGGGCGTTCGGGCTCGGACCGCTGGCGACCGGCCTCGCGTTCTTCGCGGTCCTCGGCGTCGGTCGGGCGCTCGTCGCGATTCCGTTCCGCTGGTGGTCGACGTTCGTCATCGAGGAGCGCTTCGGCTTCAATCGCACGACGGCGCGGACGTTCTGGCTGGACCTCGCGAAGGGCACGCTCCTCGCCGTCGCGCTCGGCGGCCCGCTCGCCGCGGCGATCCTGTGGTTCTTCGAAGCGACCGGAAACCACGCGTGGCTCTGGTGCTGGCTCGCGGCGACGGTCTTCACCGTCGGCGCCCAGTTCGTGTTCCCGCGCTGGATCATGCCGCTCTTCAACGAGTTCCGGCCGCTCGCGGACGGCGGGCTCCGCGAGGCGATCCTGTCGTACGCCCGCGGCGTCGGCTTCCCGCTCGACGGCGTGTTCGTGATCGACGGGTCGCGACGGTCGAGCAAGGGCAACGCGCTCTTCACCGGCTTCGGACGGCACAAGCGCATCGCGCTCTTCGACACGCTCCTCGGCACGCTCGACGGCGACGAGGTGGTCGCGGTCGTGGCGCACGAGGTCGGCCATTACAAGCGGCATCACGTCGTGACCGGGCTCGCCCTCGGCGTCGTCCAGATGGGCGTCGTGTTCTTCCTGCTGTCCGTCTTCCTGACGGACCGGCGGCTCTTCGATGCGTTCTACATGGACGCGCCGTCGGTCTACGCCGGGCTCGTCTTCTTCGGGCTCTTGTTCTCGCCGATCGAGGCGGTGCTCTCGGTCGCGCTGCACGCGCTGTCGCGGCGCCACGAGGTCGAGGCCGACCGCTTCGCCGTCGAGACGATCGGCTCGGGTGAGCGGCTGGCGAGCGCGCTCGTCCGGCTATCGGCCGATGCGCTCGCGAACCTGACGCCGCACTGGCTCTACGTCGTGCTGCACTACTCGCACCCGCCGGTCGTCACGCGCATCCGCGCCCTCCGCGGTGCCGGGCGTGGCGTGCCGCAGCCGATCGGCGTGATCCGGTAAACCACCCGGCTTCATCCTCGGCGTCGCGACCCGTGCCGGGATATCGCCGTCACGGCGAGGCATCACCGGGCAGCTCGCGCAGGACGAACCGGCCGCCGTGCGTGATCTCGAGCGAGAACGTGTCGCTCCGCGCGTCGTCGAGCGCGTCGATCACGAAGCGGTCGCGCTCGAGGTACTGCGCGTGGTCGGGATGCGCGAAGATCGGGATGCCGTCGATGTCACCGAGCGGGACGTCGAAACCCTCGATCACGTTCGTGCGGTAGCAGAGCACCGGGTTCGTGCCGCCGCAGCAGCCGCCGCTCACGAGGAACGCGAGCGGCGCGGCGCCCGGGTCCTGTGCCGCGCGGACCCGGGTGAGCAGACGATGGGCGCGGGGCGTCAGCCCCTGACACGCCGGCATCGCTACATGCCGAAGAGGTCCATGGTGAACTCGTTGAGGTCGACCCACACCTGCTTCAAGCGCGTCAGGTGCTCGATCATCGACGGACCGTTCTCGCGCCCGTAGCCCGAGAGCTTGTAGCCGCCGAACGGCGAGTTCGCCTCGATCTTGTGCCAGGTGTTGATCCACACCGTGCCGGCCTGAAGACGCTTCGCGATCCGGTGCGCGCGCTTGATGTCGCGCGTCTGGACGCCGCCCGCGAGCCCGTAGATGACGTCGTTGCCGAGCCGCACGGCCTCGTCCTCGTCGCGGAAGCGGATGACGCTCGCGACCGGGCCGAAGATCTCCTCCTGGGCGATCTGCATCTTGTTGTCGACGTCGGCGAAGACCGTCGGCTCGAAGTAGAAGCCCTTGGCGAGCGCGGGATCCTTCGGCTGCCCGCCGCCCGTCCGGAGCTTCGCCCCTTCCTTCTTCCCGATCTCGACGTAGCGCTTCACCTTCTGGAGCTGTTCGTCGGAGACGAGCGGGCCCATGCGCGTCGCGAAGTCCATCGGGTCGCCGACCTTGATCTCCTGCGCGCGCTCGACGAAGCGGTCGAGGAAACGGTCGTACATCGTGTCCTGGACGAGGAGCCGCGTCCCGGCGGAGCAGATCTGGCCCGTGTTCATGTAGAGGCCGAAGAGCGCGTTCGCGACCGCGGTCTCGAGGTCGACGTCGTCGAAGATGATGTGTGGCGACTTGCCGCCGAGCTCGAGGGTCACGGTCTTCAGGTTCGACGCCGACATCTGCACGACGAGGCGCCCGGTCACGTACTCGCCGGTGAACGCGATCTTGTCCACGGCCGGGTGCGACGCGAGCGCGGCGCCGGCGGTCGGCCCGAACCCGGGGACGACGTTCAGCACGCCCTCGGGGAGCCCCGCCTCGGCCGCGATCTTCGCGAGCTCCATCGCGGTCATCGGCGTGTGCTCGGCGGGCTTCAGCACGACCGCGTTGCCGCACGCGAGCGCCGGTGCCGTCTTCCACGCCGCCATGATGAGCGGCCCGTTCCACGGCGTGATGCCACCGACCACGCCGAGCGGCTCGCGCGCGGTGAAGCCGATGAAGTCGCCGGGCGTCATCGACGGGCTCGTGAAGCCGTGGATCTTCGTCGCCCATCCCGCCCAGTAGCGGAACACCTCGGCGGCCATCATCGCCATGCCGTTCGTCAGGAAGATCGGGCCGCCCATGTCGAGCGTCTCGAGCTGCCCGAGCTCCATCGCGCGCGCCTCGAGGAGATCGGCCATCTTGTTGAGGAGCTTCGCGCGCTCGCCGGGGAGCATCGACGACCACGTCCCCTCGTATGCGGCGCGCGCGGCCGTCACCGCCGCGTCGATGTCCGCCTTGTCGCCCTCCGCGCAGACGGCGACGACGGCGCGGTCGTGCGGGCTGATGCTCTCGAAGGTCTTGCCGGACTTACTGTCGACGAACTTCCCGTCGATGAAGAGCTGATAGCGGCGGACGTCGGATGCCGCGCCGAGCGGCTCCGCAGTGCTGGCCATGGGGGACCCCTCCCTGTCGAGCGTGTGACCTAATCGCCCGACCTATACGAGGGGTCCCCGCCGGCCGTCAACGCGCGTGCGCCTGCTTGTGCGCCTGCTTCCGCGCCTGCCACTCCGCCATGCGCGCGTTCATCTCGTCGAGCGTCACCTTGCCGTCACCGTTCGCGTCGAGTCGCTGGAACTCGAGCTCGGTGCGCTTCTGCGCGACGAGCTGCTTGAACGTCTTGAACTCGTCCGGGCTGAGCGTGCCGTCACCGTCGGCGTCGGCCTGTGCGAACAGACTCGGGATCTCGGCTTTCAGCGCCCCCCCACCGCCGCCGCAGTGCCCGCCGTGTGCGAGCACGGGTGCGGCAGGAAGCGCGAGCGCCGCGGCCAACACGAACGAACCGATCTTCATGTCGAATCACCTCCAACGCTCTAGACGAGCGCGGAGGTGATTCGGTTGACGGTCGCACGCTATCCGAGCTTCTGCTGCAAGCGCGTGAAGGCGGGACGCGACTGGCAGCGGCCGACCCACTTCTGCACGTTCGGCGCCGCATCGAGACTCAGCCCCGCGAGCGGGGCCCACGAGATCACCGACGCGACGTTCAGGTCGGCGACCGTGAAGTCCTTGCCCGCGAGGTAGTCCGTACCGGCGAGCGCACCGTCGAGGACGGCGAGCGGCTTCTTGAAACGCTCGGCGGCATCGTCCGCCTTCTTCGCGTCGCGCTGCGCTTCGGGAAGGAAGGTGCGGTTCAGCAGCGCGGTAAGGAGCGGCTCCTCGAGCTCGGTCATCGACCAGAGGCTCCACTGATACGCGCGCCCCTCGTCCTCGGGCGTCCGCGGCCAGAGTCCCTTGTCGTACTTGCGGGCCAGGTAGAGGTTGATCGCGAGCGACTCCCACAGCAGGAGGTCGCCGTCCTCGAGCACCGGGATGTGGCCGTTCGGATTGCGGCGCAGGAACTCGGGCGTCCGCGTTTCGTTGATGAAGCTCACCTTCACGTTCTCGTACGGCACCTGGAGCTCCTCGAGCATCCAGAGCGGCCGCATCGTGCGCGAGCGAGGTACACCGTAGAGCTTGATCATCACGTCCTCCTTTGGGTGGCCTTCGACGTAGCGCACGACGAAACCCAAGGGAACCCGTCGCCGGAGGGCGGCTGCTCCGCCGCCACGACGACCGTCCCGAGGCTCACTTTGGCTTGACGTCGTCGTGGAGACGCCGTACCGTCCGCGGCGCTCCGCCACCTGACGGCTCCGTCACGAGGTCGACCCTCTGCCCATCGTCCGTGCCGGATTCCTCCTCCTCCTCGCGTTCGGGCGCTCGCCCGCGTGGAGCGGCTCCGCCGGCGACGTCCGGTTCTTCGCCGTCGCGAACTCCGCCTTCGACCGGTACACGACGAGCCCCACGCCATCGCAGCAAGCGTGGATGCGCGATCACTACTGGCGCATGCTCGCCTATTCCCCGTACTTCGACGCGCGGCTCTCGTGGTTTCCCGACGCGTGGGCGTACAAGGATCTGTACGCGATCTATGCCGATTCGGGCGTCGCCAGTGCGCACCCGGATTGGGTGCTCCGCGATCCGTCGGGCGCGCCGCTCTACATCCCGTTCGACTGCCACGGCGGAAGCTGCCCGCAGTACGCGGCCGACGTGGGGAATGCGGCCTTTCGGTCGCAGTGGATCGCGGAGGCGCGGGCGACGCTGGCGCGCGGCTATCGCGGGCTGTTCGTCGACGACGTGAACCTGACCCTCACCCGCGTGAGCGAGGGACGGGGAACTCCCGTCGTCCCACGGGATCCGCGGACCGGCGCGCCGATGACCGAGACGGCCTGGCGCGGATACATGGCGACCTTCCTCGAGCAGATCCGGACGGCCTTCCCGACGATCGAGATCGGGCACAACGCGCTCTGGTCGCTCGGCCACGCCGACCCCGCGATCCAGCGCGCGGTGCAGGCCGCCGATTGGATCGTGATCGAACGTGGCGTCAACGACGACGGCATCCGGGGCGGCAGTGGAACGTTCGGGTTCGACATCTTGCTCGCGCACATCGACTGGATTCACCAGCGTGGGAAAGCGGTCGTCTTCGACGCATTGGCCCGCTCGCGACGGGACCGCGAGTACGGGCTCGCGGCATACTTTCTGGTCGGCGGCGGAAACGATGCGCTCGGCAACCCGAAGGGCGGCACGCCGGATCGCCGCTGGTGGCCGGCGTACGATGGCGCGCTCGGAGCGCCGCTCGGCGCGCGGTACGTCTGGCGCGGCGTGCTCCGTCGCGACTTCGAGCGCGGGATCGTGCTCGTGAATCCTCCAGACGCTCGGACGACGACGCTCTTCCTCGACGGCGCCTATCGAAACTGGCAAGGCCGACCGCGGCGTGTGCTCGCGCTCCGTCCGGCGAGCGGGACGGTGCTCTGGACCGTCTCGCCCTAGATCACGACTAGATCACGAGCCGAGACTGACGAGGAACGCGTCGAATGAGTCGCGCACACGGCCGTTCGCATCGCTCTCGGGACCGTGCCCGAAATCGACCGTCCCGGTGAACGTCCCGGTGACGACGACGTCGCCCGCCGCATCGACGGCCAGTCCGGCGCTCGCGTTGTACGACTGCGTGGCGCTCGGGAAGCGCGTCGACCAAAGGTGGGCCCCCGCCCCGGTGAGCTTTGCGACGACCGGATCACCACCGCCACTCATCGGCAGCGTTCCCCCGCCGCAGTCGATGGCGCCGACGGTCGTCAGGGTGAAGCCGACGTCCCCGTTTCGATCGACCGCGAGGCCCTTCATCGCGACGTCGTAGTAGTCGGTCGCGAAGGGCTTCGACCAGACGTGCGTGCCCGCGACGGAGAGTTTCGCGACGAAGCTGTCCGACGCCGCGCCGGCGTCGACGAGCCGCCCGCCGCCGAAATCGACCGTGCCGTGGAAATCGCCGCCGACGAAGACGCTCCCGGTGCCGTCCACGCCGAGCCCGACGCCGTAATCGTTCCCGGAATCGCCGAAGCGCTTCGACCAGATGTGTCGGCCGTCCGCCGTCGCGTACTGGGCGACGAAGACGTCGTAGCCCCCCGCACTCCGGAGCGCCCCGCCGCCGAAGTCGGCGCTGTTCTCGAAGACGCCGGTCAGGACGACGTGGCCGAGCGCATCGACGGCCACCGCCCGCGGCGTGTCGATCCCGCTGCCGCCGCCACGGCGGACCCAGAGGGCGTGGCCGTTGCCGCCGGCGAGCGCGGCGAGGTAGCCGTCCCACTGGCCGGCGCTCGTGAGCGTTCCGGTCCCGAAGGTCGCGCTCCCGCTGAAGGCGCCCGTGGCGAAGACCGTTCCGTTGCCATCGACCGCAACGCCGGTGACCGAGCCGCTCGCCGCGCCGGCCACGAGCTCGGACCAGACGTGGGCCCCGCTGGCGGTGAACTTCACGAGGAACGCACTCGAGCTTCCCGTCGCAAGCGCGCCGCCCCCGAAGTCGACGGTGCCGCTGAAGCTCCCGCCGACGACGACGTCGCCGCTCGCGTCGACGGCCACCGCGGTGCCGAAGTCGTGGCTCGTGCTCCCGAAATGCTTGGACCAGAGATGCCGGCCATCCGACCCCGCGTACTGCGCCACGAAGATGTCATCGCCACCCGCGCTCGTGACCGACCCGGCGCCGAAGTTCGCCGTTCCCGCGAAGTAGCCGACGACGACGACGTTTCCGTTCGGTGCGACGGCGATCGCCTGGGGAACGATATTGTCGGTCCACGCGGGTCCGCCGAAGACCTGCGACCAGCGATTGGGCGCGCCGCCGCCCGGAGGCGGCGGCAGGGTCGTGCTCGTGGTCGTCGTGACCGGCGTCGTCGTGCTCGTCGACGCTCCCGATCCGCCACAGATCGCGACGCCCTGGTCCCTGCACGCGCGGATCAGCTGCTTCTTGCACTGCGACTTCTGTCGCCGCGTTCCGGTACACGTCGCCATCTCCGAGCGACACGCGCGCCGGCACCGTCGCGTGGTCGTGCGCGCAGGCGCAACCGACGCGAAGGCGACGATGAACAGCAATACGATCGACGCGCGAAAACGCGTTGCGTTCCGTGCGGAGTGCCGCGGCGTGTTCGAATGATTCATACGACCAGCGGTGTGAGGGATTGCGTCCGGCGACCGTCCCGATGCGCGACGGGCCGTACGGGACGACGGTGAGTGCAAGTCGAGCGCCGACACAGCGCTCGCCGCAGGTGCGAGACAAAAGCCAAGTTGCATCGGACGTGTGGGGGCAGAACCGGAGTCGCGTTGCGCCGCAGAGGCGACGCCGCCGTTCAAGTCTGTTTACGAGACCGCGCGCGTCGAAGGGAGACGACACGTCACGATCACGCGCGAAGCATACCGCAATCGATGGGTAGCGCTTTTTTCAGACGGGGCGCGAGCGCGCGCTCGCGGCGCCCTCAGCAGCCGCGAGCGGGTACCACGGTTCCCGTCATCGACAGCGAACGCGGTCGCTGCCGGGGCCGAACGCGCAGGCGCCCGCGGCGAATCCCGTGGCGGCGCACTGGAGGCCCGCGACGTCGGAATCGAACACGAGCGTCGCGACCAGCGGCAGGTCGGCAGGCGTCACGTCGAGATCGACGGGCCGCGCGAGAACCGTCACGCGGATTCCCCCGGCGGTCCCGTCGCCGTCGAGGACGACGCGGGTGATGCCCGACGCGCCGAGCGCGCCGCGGTAGATCCAGGCGCCGTCGTGGCGGCGCCGCCACCCGGCGCCGCTCGCGACGTCGTGGAGGCCCGCCGGTACGGTGAGCGTCGTGATCCGGCCGGCCGCGCCGCCGACGTCGACGCGCAGCGGATGCGCGGGCGGATCGAGCGGCGCGGCGAGAGGCACGGCCGGCGATGCGATGCCCCGCAGCCGGATCCGGCTCCGGCTCGCGCGGCTCACCAGGCCGCGCAGCTCGAGGCGCGCGCCCGTGAGCGGCCAGGATCCTGCCGCGCACGGATCGAGAACATCCGTGCCGTCGGCGCCGGCGACCTTCGCCACCACGAAGTCCCAGGTCGGACCGCCGATCGTGAAGCCGACGACCGCCGCGTTGCCGAGCGGATCGACGGCGACGGCCCGACCGAACGCGTCGATGCCCGGGAACGGCACGAGTCGCCGCCACATCTCCGCGCCCGTCGTCCCGCGCACCTTGACGATCCCGTAGCCCACCGGCCCCGGCTCGAAGCGTCCCGTGGCGACGACGTCGCCCGCCTCGTCGACCGCGAGCGCGGCGGGGTATCCCTGGAGCGGCCCCGCCAGCGACGTGCGCCACAGCTCGCCCCCGGTCGCCTCGTCGAGCTTCGCGATCACGAAATCACCGAGCGGCCCACCGCTCCGGAGCTGCACCGTCACGAAGAGATGCCCGGCACCGTCGCGAGCGAGGTCGCTCGCGCCGTCGTAGTCGTGCGCCGCGCCGTCGAGCGTCGCGCGCCACACCTCGTCGCCCGTCGCGGCGTCGAGCTTCACCACGATCCCGTCGCTCGCGTTCATGCCGTTCTGGAACTGGCCGGCCGCGTACACGCTGCCGTCCGGGCCGACGAGCACGCGGCTCGCCGCCGAGAATCCGGCCCCGTCGTTCGCCACGACATGCCGCCAGCGCTCGTCGCCGTTCGTGCCGTCGAGCTTCACGACCGCGAACTCGGTCGTGCTCGACGGGCCCGCGAACCAGCCGCCGGCGATCACGTCGCCGGCCGGGTCGACGGCCACGGTCAGGCCGTTGTCGCCGTCGTTGCGGCCACCCTCGACGTTCACGTGCCACTTCTCGTCGCCGGTCGCGCCGTCGAGCTTGAGCACGAAGATGTCGGCGCCCGTCGCGATGCTTCCTCCGGTACCGACCGCCACGACGTCACCCGACGGGTCGAGGGCAACCGCCGCAAGGACCTCGTACGCGCCGGCGTCGATCTCGGTCCGCCAGCGGACGCTGCCGTCGGCGGCGTCGAGGCTGACGACGGTCGCATCGCTTCCGGTCCCGAGATTGTCGACCAGGCCAGCTGCCACGACCGCGCCGTCCGGCGTCGCGAGCACGGCCTCGGCGACGCCGTCGCCCGTTCCGGTGCCGTGGAACGTCACGCGCCAGCGCTCGCTCCCGGTCGCGCCGACGAAGCTCGTCACCGTGAAGTCGTTGCCGTCGCCGAGGACGGCGAGCCGGCCCGCGGCGTACACGTCGCCGAGCGCGTCCATCGCGACGGCCCTCGCCTCGTCGGTCTGCCCGGAGCCCGTGGTCGCGATCGTGGTGCGCCAGGTCTCCGCACCCGACGCGCCGGCGAGCTTCACGACCGCGTAGTCGTTGACGGTCTGTACGTCGGGAAGCGCACCGACCGTCACCGGCGCGCCGGTAGCATCGACGGCCACGTCGAGCATGAAGCCGGCGTCGGCACCGCCCCGCCAGAGCTCCGCCCCCGTCGCGCCGGCGAGCCGAACCGTGTCGGCCGTCATCGCACCCGAGAAGCTTCCGGCAATCACGACGTCGCCGCCCGGTGCGACCGCGATACCACGCGCGAAGAAAGGACCGAGGGGCGTTTCCCAGACGACGCCGCCCGTCGCCGCGTCGAGCCGCGCCGCGACGACGTCGTTGCCGATGCCGAGCACGACCGGGTCCGAGCCATCGAGCGCGAGCCCGGTCGTGAAATCGTTCGAGTTGAACGAATCGAACGCCCGTTGCCAGAGGACGTTGCCCGTCGCGGGATCCAGCCGCACGACCACGATGTCGTAAGCGGTGAGCGACCCGAAGAGATCGCCCGCGACGAAGATCTCGCCCCCGGGTCCGACGATCACGGCGCGCGCCGCGTCGTCCGCGTGCCCGCTTCCGTCGAGGAGCTTCCGCCAGAGCTCCGTTCCGTCCGGCGCGAAGCGGACGACGGTGAAGTCGGCGTTGCCCGCGGCGCTCCGCATCTCGCCCGCGACGACGACACCGCCCCCGGGCTCGACGGCGACCGCGTGCGCGACATCCTCCTGGTCTCCGGGTCCGGTCAGATCGCGGCGCCAGAGCTCGCTCCCGTCGGTGCCGTCGAGCTTCACGACGAGCATGTCGGTGCGCGACGCCGTCTGGATGGCACCGGCCGCGACGACGTCCCCGGCCGCGTCCACCGCGACCGCTTCGGCGAAGTCGTTCGAGTACGGGTCGGGACCGCCGTAGGTCGCACGCCACAGCTCCGCGCCGGTCGCGGCGGCGTGCCGCGTCACCGCGAAGTCGGCCCGCGTGAGCAACGTGCGATCGATCGCGCCCGCGACGATCGCGTCGCCGTTCGTCGCGAGCGCCAGCCCGCCGACCTCGCCACCGTGCTCGGCACCGACGACGAGCGTCCGCCAGAGCTCGCTTCCCGTCGCACCGGCGTGCTTCACGACGACGAGATCGCCGCCCGACGGCGCGATCGAGGGCCGCCCCGCGAGCGTGCCGGCCGAGATCACGTCGCCGGCCGCGTCGATGACCACGTGACGGGCGAACTCGTCGTTCGGCTCGACGCCGTCGATTCGGTCCTGCCATGCACCGACGGCCGTCGGCACGAGGAGCGACGATACGAGCGACAAGACGGCGATCGTCCGCATCGGGCGTCCATGACACGGCGGCAGAACGGCGGGCAAGCTTCGGCCGACGGCCGGCGTCACGCGCGCCGTGCAGTCCCGCGGGTCGTCGGTCGACTTGGCACCGTCACCGCCTTGGGTTAGAGCACGGCCACGCCCGTCGATTCTCGATACGACTACGACCTTCTCTGCCTCGGGAGCGGCCCGGCCGGACAGCGTGCGGCCGTGCAGGGCGCGAAGCTCGGCCACCGCACCGCGATCGTCGAGAAGGGGCGTGCCCTCGGCGGCGTCTGCGTGGACACCGGGACGATCCCGAGCAAGACGTTCCGCGAGGCCGTCCTGGGGGTGGCGCGGGCCGGCGGATCGGTCGGCGGGCCGAGCCCATACCAGGACCGGCGACCGACGATCGAAGGCCTCCTGTCGCGCGTGACCGACGTCGTTCGCCGCGAGTGTGCCGTCATCCACGCGCAGCTCGAGCGGAACGACGTCACGGTGATCTGGGGCAAGGCGGCCTTCCAGGATCCGCATACCGTGGTCGTCGAGTTCGAGAACGGCCGGCGCACGGTCACCGCGGACAAGATCCTGGTGGCGGTCGGCACCGAGCCCGCCGCACCGCCCGGCGTCGCCGCCGACGGCGAGATCATCCTCACGAGCGACGACATCCTCCGCCTCGGGCGCATGCCGAAGACGCTGGCCGTCGTCGGCGCCGGTGTCATCGGGCTCGAGTACGCGTCGATGTTCGCGGTCCTCGGCGTCAACGTGACCGTCGTCGAGAAGCGGCAGCGCTTCCTCGAGTTCCTCGACCACGAGATCGTGGACGAGCTGACGCACCAGATGCGGAACCGCGGCGTGACCTTTCGACTCGGGGAGGCGGTCGAGCGCCTCGAGATCGCGGACGGACCGCCGCGGCGAGCCGTGTTGCTCCTGGAGTCCGGGAAGCGGATCGTCGCCGACGCCGTGCTCTTCTCGGCGGGTCGCGCCGGAGCCACGGCGACCCTCGACGTGGCCGCGGCCGGGCTCAAGGCCGACGAGCGCGGCCGGCTCCGCGTCGACGCGACGTTCCGGACGGCCGTCGACCACATCTACGCGGCCGGCGACGTCATCGGATATCCGAGCCTCGCCGCGACCTCGAGCGAGCAAGGTCGGCTCGCGGCATGTCACGCGCTCGGCGTCTCCGCGGGGGCGGTCGCCGATCACTTCCCGATCGGCATCTATGCCGTTCCGGAGATCTCGATGGTCGGCCAGACCGAGGAGGACCTCACGCGACAAAAGGTGCCGTACGAGACCGGCGTCGCACGCTACCGTGAGATCGCGCGGGGGCAGATCCTCGGCGACGACAGCGGCTTCTTCAAGATGCTCTTCCACCGGAACGACCGGCAGCTCCTCGGCGTGCACACGATCGGCACCGGTGCGACCGAGCTGATCCACATCGGCCAGGCGGTGCTGGGTCTCGGCGGCGGGCTCGACTACTTCCTGAACACGGTCTTCAACTACCCGACGCTCGCCGAGTGCTACAAGGTCGCGGCGCTCGACGCGGCGAACAAGCTCGCGCGGTGAGCGGCTGGCGACCCGCTCGCTGCAAACACTACGCCGCATACGCGTCGTGCCAGCCGCGGCCGATCGTGTCTCGCCGGGAGCGGGCCTCGCGGGCGTCCCTCTCCGCGTTTTGCACGTGGACGATCGCCTTTCGCAGCTCGGCAATGCATCGCGGCCAGACGCGCGCGCGCTGCGCCGATTCGCTCCGCGCACGTGGCAACCCGCCGGTGTGCCTCCTCGTAGCGACGGTGCTCGCGCTCGAAACGGACGAGACGTGCCGCTCTGGGCGAGCCGACTCTCGCTCGGCAGCGTGGGCGTAGCTCCCCCATCAGTTCGCGCGTTACCGCCACGTCGGAATGGCGCGGGGACCGGCTGAGAGCCTTACCGAGCCTTCGTCCGTCACGCGGACGGTGCGAACAGCGGATGGAGCTTCGACGTCGTCGTCCCGCCGCTCCCGTACGGACGGGTGATGACCTCCAGCAGGTGGCCGTTCGGATCGTCGAAATAGACGCCGCGACCACCGTCCCAATCGTTGATGCGGCCGGGCTCCCGCCGGAAGGGATCCGCCCAGTAGGTGAGCTCGCGTGCGCGAATCCGGGCGAAGATCGCGTCGAATTCCTTCTCGTCCACGAGGAACGCGTAGTGCTGCGACGCGATCTCGTCCGTGCTCTCGGCGAAGTCAGCGAGGTATCGCCGACCTGCACGACCGCGAATGGCTCGATCACGGTCGGCGGCGACAGGTCGAGCATCTCGGCGAGGAAGCGCGCCGAAGCGTCCCGGTCGCGCGCGGCCACGATCGTGTGGTTCAGCCGGACCGCCATGGCGCTCACCGTATCGCGCTCGCGGGCTCGGCGCCATGCCGAGGCCAGCTCGAGGGTAACACGACACTCTTCCGGGAGCTCGTCGATCTGTTCGGCCGGGTGCGCCGGGCCCGGGCCGCGAAGATGGCGATCCGCCGTCGACATGATGTAGTCATCGCGTCGCTCCAGTGACCACGGCGATCATGGGTGAGACGTCATTCCGACGATTCGGGGTCGGCTCGCTCCTGCTGGCCCTCGGGTTGCTCGCGCTCCCGAGCGCGGCGGCCGCGGCCCGCGCGCGCGTCTTCATCCAGAAGCGATACCTCCAGGTCACCTCCGGCAACAGCGTCAGCGTGGCGTTCAGGAAGGCGAACACCGCCGGGAACCTGATCGTCGCCTACGTCGTCTGGGACAACGGCGCGCCGGCATCCGTCACGGACGGGAGAGGCAACACGTACGCGAGCGCCGTCGGGCCGACACAAGCGGGGTCCACCGCTCTCCACGCCCAGGTCTTCTACGCGGGCAACATCGCGGGCGGGACCAACACGGTCACGGCGACGTTCACGACCGCGATCACGACCCGCGGCGTGCTCTACGTTCACGAGTACGCGGGGATCGACCGGCTGACGCCGCTCGATACGGCGGTCGCGGCCTTGGGCTCTGCCGCGACCGTCGACAGCGGGCTCCTGTCGACGGGACACGCGAACGCCCTCCTCTTCTTCGGCGCGGCCTCGAACGGGAGGGCGATCCGACGACCGACCCACGGCTACAAGGCGCGATCGCGGAAGTACGGCAATATGACCGCCGACGAGATCGCGCCGACGGCGGGCTCGTACCACGCCACGGCCACGCAGGACGGCACCGCGTGGGCGATGCAGCTCGTCGCCTTCAACGCCGCCGGCACGGCGCCGCCGAGCACCGCGTACCCGCTGAAGGTCAGCGCGAGCGGTCGTCACCTCGTCGACCAGAACGACCGGCCCTTCCTGATCACGGGCGACTCGCCGCAGGCGCTGATGGTGAACCTGTCCGAAGCCGAGGCGGACGCGTTCTTCGCCGACCGGCAGGCCGCCGGCTTCAACGTCGTCTGGATCAACCTCCTCTGCGCGACGTACACGGGCGGGCGCGCCGACGGCAGCACGTACGACGGCATCGTCCCGTTCACGACCCCGGACGACCTGTCGACACCGAACGAGAGCTACTTCGCTCGGGTGGACGACATGCTCCGCCTCGCCGCCCAGCACGGGCTCACCGTCCTCCTCGACCCCGCCGAGACCGGAAGCTTCCTCGCCGTGCTGAACGCCAACGGCGTCACGAAGTCGCGCAACTACGGCCGCTATCTCGGCACGCGCTACCGGAGCTTCGACAACATCATCTGGATGAGCGGCAACGACTTTCAGACCTGGCCGAACGCCGGCGACGACGCGGTCGTGCAGGCGGTCGCGCGTGGCATCCAGGACACCGACGAGCGCCACATCCACACTGTCGAGCTCGACTACTCCGTCAGCGGCTCGCTCGACGACCCGAGTTGGGCGCCGCTCATCCAGCTGAACGCCTCCTACACCTACTATCCGACATACGCGCAGGTCCTCGCCGACTACGACCGTCCGAACGCGATCCCGACGTTCCTCGTCGAGGCGAACTACGAGTTCGAGCACAATGCCGCCGACCTCGGCACGCCGGAGATCCTCCGGCGGCAGGCGTACTGGAGCCTCCTGAGCGGCGCCGCCGGGCAGCTCTACGGAAACAAGTACACGTGGCCGTTCGTCAGCGGATGGGAGAGCAACCTCGATACGCCCGGATCGGCGCAGATGGGGCACGTCAAGTTCCTGTTCGAGTCGCGCCGCTGGTACGACCTGATCCCGGACCAGGACCACACCGTCGTCACCGCCGGCAACGGCACGTTCGCCGACGGCGGCGCCCTCGGCGACAACGACTATCTGACGGCGGCCCGCACGGCCGATGGCGCGCTCGCGATGGCCTACATGCCGACGGTCCGGACGATCACGGTCGACATGTCACGGCTCGCCGCGCCGGCGTACGCGTCGTGGTACGACCCGAGTGACGCCACCTTCACGGCGATCCCGGGCTCGCCCCTGCCGAACACGGGAACCAGGAATTTCACGCCGCCGAGCACCAACGCCGATGGGGACGGCGATTGGGTGCTCGTCCTCGAAGCCACGTCCGTCCCGCCGGACACCCAGGCCCCGTCCGTTCCCAATGGCCTCACGGTCACCGCGATCTCCGACACGCAGATCGCCCTCTCCTGGACCGCGTCCACTGACAACGTCGGCGTCGCGGGGTATCGCATCTTCCGAGACGGGACGCCGATCCGGACGACGCCCTCGACGTCGTACAACGACGCCGGCCTGACGCCGCTCACGACCTACTCGTACACGGTCGCCGCCTACGACTACGCCAACAACGTGTCGGCGGAATCTGCGCCCCTCGTCGTGACGACCTCTTCCCCCGGTCCGACATTCGTACAGCAGGGCTATGCGACGCCGCAGTCTCCGCAGAGCTCCGTGAGCGCGACGTACGCCGGCACCCAGACCGCGGGCGACACCAACATCGTCGCGATCGGGTGGAACGATACGACGTCGTCGATCGTGTCGGTGGTGGACGGCGCGGGGAACACGTACCAGCAGGCGATCGCGACCCATCGCGGCAACGGGCTCAGCCAGGCGATCTACTACGCCGCGAGCATCGCGGCGTCGGGTGGAAACCAGGTCACCGTGACCTTCGACCAGCCGGCGGTCTACGTCGATCTGCGCATCACGGAATACTCGGGGCTGCGCGCGACGAGCCCCTTCGACGCCGGCGTGTCGGCGACCGGCAACGGCGGCACCGCCGCCACGGGCGGCCTCGTCACCGGGTCGTCGTCCGAGCTGCTGTTCGCGGCCGGAATGACCGGTGCGGTGTTCACCGCCCCCGGTGCCGGGTTCACGAGCCGGGCCATCACCTCGCCCGACGGCGATCTCGTGGAGGATGCGGTCGCGGGACCGGCGGGAAGCTACAGCGCCGCGGCGTCGCTCAGCGGCGGGACGTGGGTGCTACAGCTCGCGGCGTTCGTCGCCGCGGGGAGCTAGGTCGAACCTCGGACGACGTCGCCGGGCGGAGAGCGCTGTTGCGTCTCCACGGCAACCGACGTCAGCGTCCCTTGAACGCGGGCGCCCGCTTCTCCATGAACGACCGGATTCCCTCGCGCATGTCCTCGCTGTTCGCGACGAGCGCCTGCGTGAACGCCTCCTCGGCGAAGAGCGTGTCCATGTCGGCCTGGAGCGAGCGGTTGAGCAGCCGTTTCGAGAGCCCGATCGCGAACGTCGGCGCCTGCGCGAGGCGCTCCGCCCACGTGCGGCACGTCCCCTCGAGCTCCGCCGCGGGCACGACCTTGTTCACGAGTCCGAGCCGCTCGGCGTCCTGTGCGCTCAGGTCGTCGCCGAAGAAGACGAGCTCCTTCGCCTTGTGGAGGCCGACGTGCCGCGGCAGCAGGAACCCGCCGCCGGCGTCGAGCGCGATCCCGCGGCGGACGAACACCTCGATGAAGCGCGCGTCGTCGGCGGCGATCACGAGGTCGCAGGCGTACGCGAGATGCGCGCCGAGCCCGGCCGCGACACCGTTCACGCCCGCGATGATCGGCTTCTCGAGATCCCAGAGGGCGCGGATGACGCGCTGGCTCGGGCGCATCGCGTCGCGCGTCGCGCCGGGGTGCGCCGGGCCCGTGGCACCCGTCGCCGCGCGCGAGCCGGAGAGGTCGGCGCCCGTGCAGAACCCCTTCCCCGTCCCCGTCAGGACGACGGCGCGGATCTCCGGGTCCTCGGCCGCACGCGCGAGGCCGTCCAGATACCCCTGACGCATCTCGGCGTTCATCGCATTGCGTGCCTCGGGACGGTTCAGGATGATCCACGCGACCCCGTTCTCGACCTTGAAGACGAGCGTCTCCGCCATCGTCACACCTTCAAGTTGAACGCCCGGACGGCGTTGTCGTGGAGGAAGCGCTGCTTCACGTCGGCGGGGAGCTCGAGCGCGTCGACTTCCTTCAGCACGCGGTCCCATTGCAGCAGTGGGTAGTCGGTCGCGAAGCAGACCTTGTCCTTGCCGAACGTCCGCATGAAGTGGACGAACGCCGGCGGATAGTGCTTCGGGACGTGCGCCGACGTATCGATCCAGACGTTCCGGTGCTTCCACGCGACCGCGATCATTTCTTCCGTCCACGGCCAGCCGATGTGGCCGCAGACGATGCGGAGCTCGGGAAAGTCGAGCGCGACCTCGTCGATGTAGGTCGGGCGACCGGTCTCCGACGGAAACAGCGGGCCCGTGTGCCCCACCTGCGTCTGGAACGTCACGCCCAGCTCCGCCGCCTTGGCGTACAGCGGGTAGTAGGCGCGATCGGTCGGCACCTTCCGCCACATGAACGGCTCGATGCGGAGTGCTATGAAGCCGCGATCACGGACGTAGTGCTCGAGCTCGCGGACGGCCTTCATGATGTGCGTCGGGTTCGCGTGGTACTGGCCGAAGATGCGACCAGGGTGCGCGTTCTGCGCCTTCGCGACCGCCTCGTTGTCGCCGGCCATGAGCGCGATGCGGACGCCGTGGCGGTCCATCGTCTCGACCATCTTCGCGACGTCCGTGCCGTGGTGGAAGACGTCGAGCATGCCGTAGTTCCGGAAGACGTTCTCGCCCTCCGGATTGACGCCGGGCGGCGTGCCGGAGATGTGCTGGGTCCAGACGTCGATGATCGCCATCACGCGCCTCGCGGCAGGCCCAGCACGCGCTGGGCGATGATGTTGCGCTGCACCTCGGACGTGCCGGCGTAGATCGTCGCCGCGCGCGACCAGAGGTACTCGTACTCCCAGCGCCCCTCGTCGATCGCGTGGCGCGAGCCGCGCGCGAGCATCGCGTGCGGGCCCTCCATCTCGATCGCGAGCTCCTTCATGCGGAGGTCGGTCTCGCTCCACGCGAGCTTCAGGTACGAGCCCTCGGGCCCCGGCTGCCCCGTGCGCATCGTCTCGCTCACCTGCTTGTAGGCGAGGAGGCGGACGATCTCCGTCTCGATGAAGCTCTGCGCGAGCCGCTGCCGGCAGCCGGGCGCGTCGGCGGTCCCGAGGCGCGCCGCGAGGGACAGCACGTCGCGCAGCTCGCCCTGGAGTCGCGCGTGCGGCGCGGAGCCGCCGCGCTCGTGCGCGAGCGTCGTGATCGCGATCGACCAGCCCTGGTTGAGCGCGCCGACCATGTTCTCGCGCGGCACGCGAACGTCGTCGAAGAAGACCTCGTTGAACCACGCGACGCCCGTCATCTCGACCAGTGGCCGGATCGTGATGCCGGGGCTCTTCATGTCGACGAGGAGGAACGTGAGCCCCTTGTGCTTCGGCGCCTGGAAGTCGGTGCGCGTCACGAGGATGCACCAGTCGGCGAAGCGGGCGTAGCTCGTCCAGATCTTCTGGCCGGTGACGCGGAAGAAGTCGCCGTCGAGCTCGGCGCGTGTCCGGCAGGCCGCGAGGTCGGAGCCGGCGTTCGGCTCGGAGAATCCCTGGCACCAGACCTCCTCGCCGGTCAGGATCGTCTCGAGGAAGCGGCGCTTCTGCGCGTCGGTGCCGTGGTGGATGAGCGTCGGACCGACGAGCCCCGGGCCGACGCCGATGTCGATCATGCTCGGCGCACCGACGCGCGTGTACTCCTCGGCGAAGAGGAACTGCTCGATCGGGGTTGCGCCGCGGCCACCGTACTCCTTCGGCCAGTGGAGCCCGCTCCAGCCGCCTTCGTGGAGGCGTCCCTGCCACCACCGCGCGAAGCGGACCTTCTCCGCCGAATCTTCCGGCTTCTGATATTCCGCCGTGCCCCAGCCGGGCGGAAGATTTGCGACGAGCCAGTCATGCACCTCGCGCTGGAAGCGCGCCTCGGCGGCGCTCAGGCGGAAGTCCATCGCGGGGGTGGTTGTCGGCGAACGGGTGAGACAGGTCAAGACGCACGCGGTGCGGCCGTCATCGCCCCACCGGGAACCTCTCGGACGCTTCGGACTCTATTTCCGAAGAGTCGAAGAGAATCGGCGCATCGTCGCCATGTCGCGTCGCGTTCCACGTGTCCGAGGATTTCGCACGGGTGAATTCGCGCGTGCCGCCGCCGTGAGTCCCGAGACGGTGCGCTACTCCGAGCGGCGCGCGAGCACGCACGATGCGTCGTGCGCGGCGGCGTCCGAACGGCAGGAACCACGCAGCGATTCGGCGGCGATCGGCACGAAAGGAGACTGAGAGCCTGAGAACGAGGGTCGCTTCTACCACGACAGCCGATTCGCGACGCTCCTCGACGTCGTGACTAGTTACAACGAGCGCTTCAACCTGGGCCTGTCAGACGACGAGAAGCACGAGCTCGTGGAGTATTTGAAGTCGCTGTGATCGGCGTGCGATTCCGCGCAGGAGCGGATCGGCGCACAGTCGAGCCATTCGCGTGCGGTATTTACGGTCCTCGTTCTCACGAGTAGACGAACGAAAGGAGGGTTTTGTCATGGCCAGTCCTGCAAGTATCGCGAAACATCCCATCCACCCGATGCTGATCCCGTTTCCCATCGGACTGTGGGTTTTCTCCCTCGTGGCCGACATCGTGTACCGCGTGGGCGGCGACCCACTCTGGCTCGGCATCGCGTACTGGACGATGATCGGCGGAACGGTCGGCGCGCTCGTCGCCGCGATTCCGGGCCTGATCGACTATCTGTCGCTGAAGGACCCGAAGGCGGTGCGGATCGCGACCGTGCACCTCACGCTGAACCTCATCATCGTGGGGCTGTTCGTCGTCAACCTCGTCCTCCGCACGACGGGCTATCCACCGACGACGGTGCCACTCGTACTCTCGGCCGTCGGCGTGGGTCTGCTCCTCTTCTCCGGGTGGTTCGGGTGGGAGCTCATCTACCGGTACGGGGTGGCGGTCACACCGGAGATCGAGGTGCGCGTCCGCGAGCGTCGTGGCGCCGCCTGACGCCGAAGCCGTTACTTCCCGAACCGGTTCAACGACTGGTAGTCGAAGAAGTCCGGGTTCAGCGGGATCCGTCGGTCGTTCGGCGGGTCCCCGCCCGGCCCGTTCATCCCCGACGCGGTGGCGCGGTCGGCCTTGATGTTCTCGGAGAGCTGAAGACCGAACGTCGAGCCCCACCAGCGCTCGTGGTCGTTGAAGTCGTGCGTCGCGAAGCCGACCACCTCGTAGACGTTCAGCAGCTGGCCCTGCCACGAGAACTTCCGGTTCCACGCCCCCTGCCAGGTCTTGTCGTCGATCCAGAGCTCGATCTTGCCGTACAGGTAGTATTTGTCCTTCGGTACGCCTTCGAGCACCCAGAACTTCCGCTTGGCGACGCCCGCCGCGACGGGCGCCCACGGCACGCCCTTCCAGTCCTTCACCATGTACCCCGCCGCGCGGTCGTTGTTGATCGCGACCGTGCGCCAGCCGCCGCCGGGGAGTTCTTTTCGCTCCACTTTCCCCGCGATGCTGTCGGGATCGACGAAGCGGAGCGCCTCCTTGTGCCCGGTGATCTTCCACTCGAAGTCCTCGGGCTTGCCGTCGAAGAAGAAGCCGTCGTCCTGGCTCTGGTCGGAGCCGAGGAAGCCGTCGGAGCGATTGGCCGGTGACACAGCGCGGATGCGGCGCAGCGCCGGAACGTACGCCCAGCTGAGGTCGCGCTTCGCCGGATCCTTGAAACGATAGCCGAGCGCGGCCGTCCCTTGGAGGTCGGCGGGCTGCGTCGTGACCGCGAGGAACTGGAAGAGGAGGTTCTGCGGGTTCTTCGCCGGCGCGTACTTCCGTGGCTGGCCGTCGTAGTAGAGGAAATAGACGTCCTGAACGGACGAGCGATCGATGCCGCCGCGGCTCACCCAGTTGAGCAGCGTCCAGTTGTGGCTGTTGCCGCCTGTGTAATACGCGTAGTCGAGGTTCCAGAGCGCCTTGTAGCCGCCGTCCGGATCGTCCTGGCGGATGTCCGGGAACGGTAGCCCCTGGATGTAGTCCGGACGCTTCTTCGAGTCCTTGTCGATGGGCGACTTGTGCTCGTCGAGGACGAGGTGCTCGCCGTTCTGCTTCGTCGCCTCCTCGAAACCGTCGTCCCACTTCCAGCGCGTGTCCGGGAAGTCGACGAGCTTGTTCGTGTAGTCGCCCTTCTTGAAGCGGTTGTAGATCTCGGGCGGCAGGAGGTCCTTCACCTCGTCGGCGTTTCCCTGATCGATCATGGTCCCCGGCTCGACGGCCGGCACGCCGGTCGGCAACCCGACGAGTCCCGTCGCGAGGACGAGCGCAGCAATCCGGATGCGCATCCCGAGGCTCAGCGACTCACGGCGCGCACGCGCGCGCCCTGCGCCTCGGCCGCCGCCTCCTCGGCGCGGATCCGCTGCCGCTCCTCGGCGTACTTGATCGCGAAGCGCGGCTTGAAGAGCGACACCATCGGCGGAATGAACATCAACGCCCCCATGAGATGGAACCCGAGCAGCAGCACGAGGAGCAGCGCCATGTCGGCCTGGAACTTCATCGGGAAGAACACCCAGAAGATGATGCTCGCGGTGAGGGATACGCCGGTGAAGAGCACCGTCTTTCCCGTCGTTTCGAACATGCGGCGGATCGCCGCATCGAACCCCTCCCCCGCCGTGAGCTCCTCCACGATCCGGGAGAGCACGTAGTAGCCGTAGTCGATCCCGATCCCGATGCCGACCGCCGCGACCGGCAGCGAGTTGATGTTCATGTCGATCCCGAAGAGGTACATGACCGCCTCGGAGAGCGGCTGCGCCACGAGCGACGGCAGCATCACGATGAGCGCGCCCGTCACCGACACGTAGGTCGCGTAGCTCAGCAGGAACACCACGATCAGGATCAGGGCCAGGTTCACGCGGTACGACCACTCGACCTCTTCGTTCACCGCCGCCAGGATGCCGATCAGCCCGCCGGCGAGCCGGTAGCGGACGCTCTTCGTCTGCGCACCGTGGTCGGCGATGTACTGCTTCGCGCGCGCGATCGAGTGCTCGATCGTCTCGTGGGTATAGTCCTTGTAGAAGACCGCGATCGTCGCGTTCGTGTACGAGATGTCGAAGAAGCGGTCGTACTCGCCGCGCCGCGCGCTCGACGTCAGCAGGAAGAAGAGCTGGCTCACGTGATCGTTCCGGGTCGGCAGGATCTCCCACTTCGGGTCCGCTTCGTGGAACGTGCGGAAGATCTTCTTGAGTAGCGTCGTCGCCGTCACCGTGCCGCCGACCTCCGGCCGCTCGGCCATGTAGCGCGCGAAGAGGTCGAGCTCGTTCAGGGTATCGGCGTCCTTGATCGCGCCCTCGCGCTGCTCGCACTTCTCCTTGCCGCACACGCCGTCGTCCTCGGGGTGGCAGAGCGTGCAGCCGTCGCCCTCGCAGGGTTTCCCGTCGACCGTGCAGTACGCGTTCCCCTCGGCGATGATCACGAGCTGGCTCGCGCCGAGGAACTTCTCGTTCACCTTGCCGAAGGCGACGTTGTACGGATGCTCCGGGTAGAGGAGCGCCGCGCCGGGCGTCGTGTCGCCGACCTTCAGGAGGTGCTGGAAGTAGAGGCCGAAGGCGAGCAGCGAGACGAGTGCGATCGCCATCGCCGGGCGACGTGACCCGCTCGCGAGCCAGATGAGCGTGTTCTCGATCGCGACGTAGACCCGGCCGAAGAACGTCCCGAACCCGTCGGTGAACCGGCTGATCGCGAATCCGACGTCGCGGTAGATCGGCAGCGGCGTGGCGAGGAGGAGGTCGGACACGAGCCCGACGAACGTCACGATCAGCATGGCCGTCACGGGCCAGCCCGGGATCCAGCCGTAGAGCCAGACGAGCCAGCCGATCGCGACCAGCATCATCCAGCTCATGAACCGCTCGAGCGGCGTCCGCCCCGAGACGTGCTCATCGTTCGGCGGCGGCGTGAACGAGAGGATGATCGGGTGGAGCGTCACCACGCTGATGAAGATCGAGATGATCCAGAACGAGCACAGGATCGCGAGCTTCTGGATGATCGGGATGCGCGCGACGAGGAGCGTCAGGATCGCGAGCCCGTCGGCGAGGATCGACACCATCGCCGGCGCGTAGATCTCGGCGTACGACTTGACGATCGCCTGATCCTTGTCGCGGAGGTTGTGGTACTCCTCGTGGTAGCGCTCCATCGACTGCACCGAGTGCGAGTGTGCGCGCGCCGAGATGAGGAGCGGGATCACGAGCACGAGCGGATCGAGGTTCAACCCCCAGAGCCCGCCGAAGCCGAGCCCCCAGATCGCCGACAGCGTGCCGCTGAACGCCGGGATCACGACGCCCTGCCAGCTCCGGAACTCGATCCACAGGATCAAGAGGATCATGACGATGGACGCCGCGAGGACGTTCACCATCTTCGGCATGATCTCGAGGAAGTAGGCGTAGAGGATCGGCGGTCCGCTCACGTAGATCTTCGTGTTGTCGTCGGACTCCTGGCGGACGATGTCCTGTATCTTCGCCCACATCGTCGGGAGGTCGAAGTACTCCTCCCAGAAGCCGGCGACGATGAGCGTCGCCTTGTCGTCCTCGGACACGAACGGACCCTTGACGCCCTCGGTCGTGTAGACCTTGAGCTTCAAGAAATCCAAGTCCTCCTTGTTGTCGGGGACGCGCGGATACATGAGCGGGACGACCTTGATTCCCGAACCCGCCGTGAGCGTCGTCTTGAGCTTCGGGTGCGTGATCGAGATCACCTGCTCGCCGTTCACGCCCGGGATGTCGTGGAGGAGTGCCAGCGTGATGCGATCGACCTTCTGCACGGTCGCGGGATCGTCGAAGATCGTCCCGTTCTTCACCTCGATCACGAGGAGCAGCGTGTTCGCGGTGCCGAACATCCCGCGGTACTGCGTGTACAATTTGATGTACGGATGATTCGGGGGGTACAGGTCGAAGAAGTTCGTGAAGATGTGCATCCGGAACCACATGAAGCACGCGAGGACGACGGTGAGGACGGCGACCACGGCCGACACGAGGAGTCGGTGCCGGAGCAGGAAGAAGAGGTACGCTTCGATCGTCTTCCGCGAGAGCATCCGGTCGCGCCCTCAGGGTGACGGGGCGGCCTTCGGGCCGCCGTTCGGGACCGTCACGCGGTCGTGGTCGATCGCGCCCGCGAAGCCGTTCGCGCCCACCACGAACCCGTGCGTCCCGGGGACGAGGCTCACGCCGCGCATCCACACGAGCTTCTGCTTCTCGGGCAGCTGCTGCTCCGTCCACGTCTCGCCGCCGTCCGCGGTGGTGAGCAGCTTCCCGGTGTCGCCGACGACGGCGCCGTACTGCCCCGCGACCTCGACGTCGTAGAGCCCGGGGTTTTTCAGCGTCTCGAGGAAGCCGAGCTCTTCGATCGACTCCTCGTGCGTCGCGCCGCGCTGGACCTGCCACGTCTTCCCGCCGTCGCGCGTGCGGAGGATCAGGCCGTCGATGCCGACCGCCCAGCCTTTCTCGGGCGTCGGGAAGCTCACGCCGAAGAGCGTCTTGTCGGTGCCGACGTCCTGCTTCTGCCACGTGTTGCCCCCATCCGTGGTCGCGAGCACCGTGCCGAACTCGCCGGCGATGTAGCCGTGCTGCGGGTCCGGAAACGAGATGTCGTAGAGGATGATGTCGTCGCTGAGGGTGGTCGTCGTCCGATCCGGCGATTGCTCGACCTTGATCGGCACGGTGCCGAGGGAGCGGTCCTCCCAGGTCGCGCCGCCGTCGTGCGTCACGGCCATCGCGCCCCAGTCGCCGACGACCCAGGCGGTGCGCGCGTCGATCGCCTTCACGCTGAAGAGCGGCTTCTCCGGCGGGATCGCGCTCTTCTGCGTCTGCCACGTGCGGCCGCCGTCGGCGGTGTGGAGGATCACGCAGCTCTTGCCGACGATCCACCCCTGGTCGCCGGCGAAGTCGACGCCGAAGAGCGGGACCTTCGTCCCGCTGTCGCGCGCTTCCCACGTCTTGCCGCCGTCGGTGGTGTGATAGACCGATCCGAAGTTGCCGACGGCCCACGCCTCCGACGCGCTCACCGTCTTCACCGCGTAGAGATTGTCCTTGACGACGATCGCGCGCGCGGCGGTGGGCAGGAGCGCGGTCACGACGATCAGCGCCAGCGCGGACTCGCGCACGCGGCGGTTTCGGAGCGCCCACACGATCGGCGCGTACACACCACGCCTCGCCCCGCGCCGTCAATAGGATTGGCGTTCGGGTAGTGCCTCGTGAGGCACTACCGCGGTTCACTTGACGGGCGCAGGAGCGCTCACCCATATGGGGGACACCCGCGAGACGATGCGTCACGACGCGCGCACCATCTGGCAGGTGTTCGCCGCCACCGCGGGGCGCGCGCCGGAGAAGGCCGCGGTGATCGACGGCCGCGAGCGCACGAGCTTCGGCGCGCTCGCCGCGGCGGCCGAGCGGCTCGCCGGCGGCCTGGCCGCACGCGGCATCGGCCCGGGCGACGTCGTGGCGTTCCAGCTGCCGAACTGGACGGAGACGGTCACCGTGCTCCTCGCCGCGGCGCGTCTCGGCGCGGTCGCGAACCCGGTGCTCCCGATCTACCGCCGCCGCGAGCTCGGCTTCATCCTCGCGCAGGCCGGCGCCCGCCTTCTGTTCATCCCGGGGCGCTACCGCGACCACGACCATCGCGTCCTCGTTCGCGAGCTGCGATCGGAGCTGCCCGCGCTCGAGCACGTCGTCGTCGTGCGCGACGAGCCGGCCACGGACATGCTCCGGTGGGACGTGATCGCGTCGGGAACGCCACCGCCCGCGGCCGACCCGGATCCGACGCGCGTGGCGCTCCTCATCTACACGTCGGGCACGACCGCCGACGCGAAGGGCGTCCTCCACTCGCACGCGACGCTCGTCGCCGAGGCGGAGAGCCTCGGCCCGGTCCACGGGCTCACCGCCGCCGACGTCGTCCTCATGCCGTCGCCGCTGACCCACATCTCGGGGATCGTCCATGCGTTCGTCGTCCCCGCCGTCCTCGGGACGACGGCGGTCCTCATGGACCGCTGGGAGGCGACCGAAGCGCTCGCGCGCATCCGCGCCGAGGGCGTCACGTACATGGTCGGCGCCCCGACGTTCCTCCGCGACCTCGCCGAGCGCGCCGACGGTCCGACGACGCTCCGGCTCTTCTCGTGCGGCGGGGCGGACGTCGATCCGAACCTCGTGCACGACGCGGCGGCGCGGCTCGGCTGCGTCGCGAAGCGCGTCTACGGCTCGACCGAGTTCCCGACGATCACGACGACCGGCCCCGACGATCCGCCCGAGCGCCGCATCGACAGCGAGGGACGCCCGATCGGCGCCAACGAGGTCCGTCTGGTCGACGACGACGGCGCGCCGGTCTCCGTCGGGCGCGAGGGCGAGATCCTCGCGCGCGGCCCGGAGTGCTTCCTCGGCTACCGCGACGCCGCGCTCGATGCGGGGGCGTTCACGGCCGAGCGCTGGTTCCGGACGGGCGACCTCGGCACGCTCGACGCCGACGGATATCTCCGCATCACCGGCCGGCGGAAGGACATCATCATCCGGAAGGGCGAGAACATCAGCGCGCGTGAGCTCGAGGACCTGATCGCGACACATCCCGCCGTCGCGGAGGTCGCGGTCGTGGGCGTTCCCGACGTCGCCGCCGGCGAGATCGCGTGCGCCGTGCTGCGTCTCCGGCCGGACGCGGCGGCGCCGTCGCTCGCGGAGGTCGCGGAGTACTTGAGCGCGCAGGGCCTCTCGCGGCGGAAGCTACCCGAGCGGCTCGAGATCGTAACCGACTTCCCGCGCACGCCGAGCGGGAAGATCGTGAAACGTGAGCTCCGCCAGCAGCTCCGCGCGCGATGACGCTACGCAGATCGGCCGCGCCACGTTTTGCCGCGCCGGCTTTTGCCGGCCGCGGCACGGCGCCCGCCGTATCTACGAACGTCACACACTCGCTCCGACCCCGACCCGAGACGTAGTCTCGGGTCGGCTCAAGCCCAGAACCGCTCGAGCGCGGCGGCCGCCTCGGCCGGCCGCTCCCACGGCCACCAGTGGCCGCAGCCCTCGAAGAGCACGAGCTCGCCGTGGACGCGCGCCGCGAGGCGCTCCGCGAACCGAGATGCCACGTACGGGTCGTCCTTCGACCAGAGGATCAGCGCCGGACGGGTCACGCGCGCGACGTCCGCCTGCCACTCCACGCCGACACGGACGGCCGACCGGTAGAGCTTCAGGATGCAATCCTTCATGGTCGCGTCGACGTGGCTCGCGACCTCGCGCGCGGCATCGGCCGACACGCCCGCGGCGGGCAACCCCGCCGCGAGCGCCTCCGGCGTCATCGCCTCCATCACCTGCTCGCCGACGCCGGGCGTCTGCCACTGCTGCGCGAGGTCGTGCCAGACGTACTCGGCGTCGACCGGGCCGTCGCCGCAGGCCCACGTCCGCACGAGGTCGGGACGGATCGAGACCACGCGCTGCACGAGGAGCGCGCCCCAGTCGTGGCCGACGAGGTCGACGGGTGTGCCGAGGCGTGCGATCTCGCCGACGAGCCAGTCGACGTACGCCTCCTTCGTCGCCGTGAACCCGGCGGGCACCGGCGCGTCGAAGCCCGGCAGCGAGACCGCCACCACGTCGCGACGCGAGAGGTGCTTCCGCATCGGCTCCCAGAGACGGTGCGTGTCGGGAACGCCGTGAACGAGGACGGCCGGCATGGCTCCCTCCTGACGCGGCCGGCGTGCCGACGCAACCCTTGACCTCGGCGCCCGACGGATGCTTGGTCGGGTCGATGCCCACCGAGTACCGTGGCCGGGTCGTGGTCGTGACCGGCGCGTCGTCGGGCATCGGCTACGTCACGGCGCGGGCCTTTGCGGAGCGCGGCGCGATCGTGGTCGGCGTCGCGCGGCGCGAAGCGCTCCTCCAGCGGCTGGTCGGCGAGTGCCGCCGTCACTCACCCGCGTCGGAGTATCTCGCCGGCGACCTCGGCGAGCGCGCCTTCGCGGAGCGCGTCGTCGACGAGACCGTCGCCCGTCACGGGCGCCTCGACGTCCTCGTCAACAACGCGGCGATCTCGAAGCACAAGCAGTTCTACCACATGTCCGTCGACGAGGCGGAGGCGGTGATGCGGATCAACTTCCTCTCGTGCGTCTGGACGACGATGGCGGCGATTCCCCACATGCTGCGACAGGGCGGCGGCTCGGTCGTGAACGTGTCGTCGTTCGCCGCGAAGGTGTCGCCGCCGCGCGAGACGATGTACGCCGCGTCGAAGGCGGCGATGAACGCGTTCACCGAGGGCCTCTGGAACGACCTCGCGGGCTCGAACATCCACGTCGCGGTCGTGAACCCCGGCCCGATCGACACCGAGATCTGGGAGAAGGAGGACGAGCCGGTCGCGTATCACGGGAAGAAGTATCCGCCGGAGATCGTGACGGACGCGATCTTCGAGGCGATCGAGAAGCGCCGCCACGAGCTCACCGTTCCGAAGCGGAATCCGATGCTGCTGACGGCGCGCTTCCTGCGACTCCTGCTCCCGAGCGTGCTCCGCCTGGGGATGGCGCGGACGGATCCCGTACCGGCGGACGTCGTCGAGCGCGCCCGGACGCGCGCCGTCAAGGGCAAGCGGCTCGGCGATCTCCGCGAGGGCTAGTCCGCGGGGCTCGGCCGGACGCGCAGGGCTCGCCAGCGTCGCAGCGTCACCTCCCCCGCCGGCGCGCCGCGCGACTTGGAGACGTCGCGCACGCGGCAGACGTGCACCTCGACGCGCGCCGCGTTCCGCGCCTTCGAGTGCCACGCCGCGAGCTCCGCCGCGCGACGGACCACGGCGTCCGGCAGCGCGTCCAGCTTCTCCGAGTTGCGGACGACGACGTGGCTCCCCGCGACCCCGGCGGCGACGTGGAGCCACAAGTCGTCGGGGTCGGCGACCTCGAACGTCAGGTGATCGTTCTCGACGTCGCCACGCCCGACGAGCACCTCGACGCCGTCGACGAGGAGCGTCCGGTACGGCCGTCCCTTGCTCTTCCCCATCCTCCACGAGTGTAGCGAACCGCGACGCCCGTGCGAGCGGGCGGGGTTTGACCATGATCGCTTCGGGGCCTAGCGTAATCGACGAGAGCGGAGGTGCGATCATGGCGAAGGAGACGCTCACCGTCACCGACAACCGGACCGGGAAGAAGTACGAGGTGCCGATCGAGAACGGCGCGGTCCGCGCGACCGAGCTCGGGCAGATGGGGCTCGTCTCGTACGACCCGGCGCTCCTCAACACGGCCGTCTGCGAGAGCAAGATCAGCTACATCGACGGCGACGCCGGCATCCTCCGCTACCGCGGCTACCCGATCGAGGAGCTCGCCGAGCAGAGCACGTTCCTCGAGACCGCCTACCTGATCGTCAAGGGCGAGCTGCCGACGACGTCGCACTTCCGGATGTGGCAGCACAACATCAAGACGCACACCCTGATCCACGAGAACCTGAAGCACTTCATCGAGGGCTTCCGCTACGACGCGCACCCGATGGGCATCCTGATCGGGACCGTCGGCGCGCTCTCGACCTTCTATCCCGAGGCGAAGCAGGTGATGGACCTCGAGTCCCGCCGCGTCCAGACGCGCCGGCTCATCGGGAAGATGCCGACCATCGCCGCGTTCGCGTACCGTCACAGCCGGGGGCTCCCGTACATCTACCCCGACAACGAGCTCTCCTACACCGGGAACTTCCTCTCGATGATGTTCAAGATGACCGAGCTCAAGTACCGGCCCGACCCGATCCTCGAGCACGCGCTCGACGTGCTGTTCATCCTGCACGCGGACCACGAGCAGAACTGCTCGTCGACGACCATGCGGACGATCGGCAGCTCGCTCGCCGATCCGTACTCCGCCGTCGCCGGCGCCGCCGCGGCGCTGAGCGGTCCGCGGCACGGCTCGGCGAACGAGGAAGTCGTCCACATGCTCCACGAGATCGGCTCGAAGGACAACGTCGCCTCGGTCATCAAGCAGGCGAAGTCGGGCGAGAAGCGGCTCACCGGGTTCGGCCACCGCGTCTACAAGAACTACGACCCGCGCGCGAAGATCATCAAGCGGATCGCCTACGAGGTCTTCGAGGTGACGGGCAAGAACCCGCTCATCGACATCGCGCTCGAGCTCGAGCGGATCGCGCTTCAGGACGACTATTTCGTGACGCGCCGGCTCTACCCGAACGTCGACTTCTACTCGGGCATCATCTACGAGGCGATGGGGCTGCCGGTGACGATGTTCCCGGTACTGTTCGCGATCGCACGCACGGCGGGCTGGATGGCGCAGTGGGCCGAGCTCGTCACGGACGAGGAGCAGAAGATCACGCGCCCGAAGCAGCTCTACCTCGGTCACGACGAGCGTCCGTACGTCCCGCTCGACCAGCGGCGCGACGGCGGTGCGCTCGAGACCGAGGTCTCCGGACCGCTCTAGGCGAGGACGCGCACGACGTCGCGCGCGACCCTCCGTCGCGCATGGCGCCGTGCACTGCGACTGAACTTCCCGCCGAGCGGCATCCCGCCGCCGATCCTGCACGGACTCGTGCGACGCGATCGTCGCCGGCGCGTGGGCGCGAGCGGCATCCCGACGGCACCTCGCTTGCACCGTTCCGACACCGCGATTCCGGCGTCTGTGAAGCACTGAGGGCGCCATGCGTGGAACCCGTGCCGCGGCGCCGGACTCTGGCGTGGAGGAGACGTCCATGTGGGGAAAGCGAACGGCTCGCGTCGGGGCATTCCTCGACGAGACCTCCGAGATCGAAGGGCGCTACACCTGTAGCGGCACCGTCGTCCTCGACGCGAAGGTCCGCGGCGAGATCACGGCGCGCGACACGCTCGTCGTCGGCGAGCACGGCCTCGTCGACGGGACGGTGTCCGCGGGGACGCTCGTCGTGCACGGCACGTTGATCGGCAACGTCACGGCGACCGAGTCCGTCGAGCTGAAGCACGGCGCGCGGGTCACCGGAGACATCCAGTCGCCCGTCATCGCGATGGAGCCGGGGGCGGTCCACGACGGACGCTGCCGGATGACGAAGGACACGCCGGCCGAAGCGCCCGTCTCCGCGGTGGTCATCCCGCTCAAGGGATGAAGCCGCCGTTCAGCCTCGTCGTCGTTCACGGCGACGGGTCGCGGGTCTCGCGGCTCAGCGTCCCGCGCTGGATCGCGTACGCGACGCTCGGACTCGAGGCCGCGCTGCTGGCCGTCATGGTCGAGGTCTTCTCGGGGGGGTACACGACCCTCCGGCAGGAGACGGAGGCGCTCCGGGCGCGGGTCGACGACCAGCGCACGCTCCTCGACGTCTTCGAGCAACGCCTCCCCGTGCTCCGCGAAGAGGTCCGCGGCTGGAAGGCGCTGCACGCGAAGATGTGGAAAGCGTTCGGGCTGCCTCCGGGCCGCGTCGCGATGGCGGACACCCGGGGTCCCGCAGCCGAGGTCCCGCCCCGGGAAGAGCTCACGCTGCTCGGCGCGGACGTCGCCGAGGAGGCGCCGCGGCTCCGCGAGCTGAAGCGCGTCGTCAGCCGCACGAGCCGGATGGTGAACGCGCTCCCGCTCCGCTGGCCCGTCCGCGGACCGATCAACTCGCAGTTCGGGCTCCGCCGATCGCCGTGGACGGGAATGCCGGAGCCGCATCACGGCATCGACATCGGCAGCGCGCGGGGAACGCCGGTGAAATCACCGGCCGCGGGGACGGTCGTCGCGGCGAACGCCCGCGGACGGCTCGGAAAGCACGTCGCACTGGACCACGGGTACGGCGTAACGTCGCTCTACGGCCACCTCCAAGCGCTCGACGTCGGCCCGGGTCAGCGCGTCGGGAGAGGCCAGGTCCTCGGGCTCGTCGGCAACAGCGGACGGAGCACCGGCCCGCACCTGCACTACGAGCTGCTCGTCGACGGAAAGCCCGTCGATCCGCGCGGGTTCCTCGCGCGCGACGCGCCGTCGGGCGATCCGGTCCGCTAGGACGGGCGCAGGCGGACGCAGCCCGCGCCGCGCAGGATGTTGATCAGCTGCTCGCGTCCCTCGGTGCTCGCCTCGCACGGGACGACGCACGAGTCGTGGAACGCACCGTTCAGCCACTGCTGGCGATAGCAGTCCTGCAGGAAGTCCTCGTCGCGACGCTTCCCGCACGGCGTCGACTTCCACGCCGAGCGGTGCGCGCTCCAGAGCACCTTGTCGCGGTTGCAGATCTGGATCATGTGCATGCTGCAGAGCGCGTCGCACGAGTAGGTATTGTTGTCCGGGGGCGGCTCCGCCGCCTCCGGGACCGGCTCTGCCGGGGGGGGCTCGGCAGCGGACGGCGCCACGCCGGCGGTCGGCTTTCGCGCGACCGGGCCGACGCTCCGCCGCATCGCGGCCAGCGCCTGACGCCGGACGGGCGGCTCCGATCCGCGCGCGTCGGAGACGGCGAGCGCGAGGAACGGGCACCCCGACGCGAGCAGCTTCCGCGCGACCGCTTCCCAGTCCGGCTCCTTCGGCCGCGCCAGCTTCCCGACGGCCGCGGCGACCGCACCGCGCACGTCGAGGCCGGCGCTGAACGCGGTCGGCTCGATCTCGCGTGACGTCGCCGACAGCGGGAGTCGCGACGCCCCGCCCGTCGCGGGCGCGACCGTCACGGCGCCGGTGATCGACTCCTCCACGATGACGTCCGGCGTCGCGAGACCGATCGCGCCGAGCACCGCGCGCAGCGCGTGGCGCGATGCCGGCAGGACGTCGGTCTTGCTCGCCGGCGTCCGCCGCTCGGCGTAGTCGAGCGTCATGCGATAGACGCCGGCGAGGCCGTTCCGGGCCGCGGTCAGCATCACCCAGTCGGCCGCGCAGCGCGTTTCGCGCCAGTTGTAGCGCGCGAGCGCCGCGTCCTCCTTGGCGAGCTTCGCGGCGAGGTCCTTCGTCTGCCCGTCGTCCGCCGACGCGGGCGCGTCGACCACGACGACGTCCCGCCCGGTCGCGCGCGCGATGCCGGCGACGACGGCGTTCCGCATGCCCGAGCGCTGAAACGCGTTCCCCTCGGCGATGAGGCCGACCGCCGGACCGGCCGCCGACGACGCGCGGTTGCGAGGGCTTTGCGCGGCGCAGCCGGCAGACAGCGCGGCCGCGAGCGCGACGACGACGAGCGTGGCGAAACGGTGCATGGCGACGAAGATGCGGGCGCAAGAACCATGCCCGGACGGCGCCATCGAAGATCTGCCATGAATCACGCGCGCGGGCGTGAATCGCGCGTCACGCGCTTGGCCGCGCGAGACATCCGGCTGACACGCGGCAACGCTTGCTCGTGGGGCGGCACGACGTGTGTCGTCCCGCCGCGTCGTATCTCGCGTGCGAGCCGGGCCGCGCTCGATGCGTCGATGGGCACGGCCCTTGCTGATCCATGGCAGGCCCATGACCGCGGCCCCAGACCCGACGGCGCCCGCTCCGGACGCGGCCGCTTCTTTCGACCGCGCCGCGGCGCGCCTGCCGTCGCTCGGATTCGGCGTGCGGCTCGGGATCGCGGTCTCGCTGCTGATCGTCGTCGTCTGCATCACGCAGAGCTGGATCCTCGCCGAGCGCGATCTGAGCCACATCCGCGGCTTCCTCGGCGACCGCGGGCGGACGATCAGCGAGCACCTGGCGCGCGAAGCCGGACCAAGCATCTCGAGCGGCGACGTCGAAGCCCTGCAACGGCTGGCGGAGGAGGCGCGCGCGCAGAGCGGGATCATCTACAGCCGGATCTTCGACCGCGAAGGTCTCCTCCTCGTCTCGGTCGGGACCGGGCCCGGAGGCGCGGCCTCGGCGCGAACGTCCGCGGTCGGCGACACCGCCGAGCCGGTCGTCGTCGCGCCCGACCTCTGGGAGTTCCGCGCGCCGATCCTCGCGATCGACGGCCATCACCCGGCGACCGCTCGTCCCGGCGAGCCGGCGCGGCTCCGGGCCGGCACGGTCGCCGTCGGCATCTCGGTCGAGTCGCTCCAGGCGCTCCGCCGGCGTGCCTTCACCGCGGGCACGCTGTTCGCGGTGCTGTTCACACTGGCCGCGACGATCGCCGCCGCCGTCCTCGCGCGTGCGATGACCCGTCCGTTGAAGGCGCTCGCGAGCGCCGCGGATCGCATCGCCCGCGGCGACCTCGCCACCCGCGTCGAGGTGAGGGGCGGCGACGAGGTCGGCGCGCTCGCCCGTTCGTTCAACGCCATGGTCGAGAGCCTGGCGCGGAGCCGCGCGACGCTCGACGAGTATAGCCGCGCCCTCGAGGAGAAGGTCAGCGAGCTCGAGACGGCGAACCACCTGAAGTCCGAGTTCCTCGCGACCGTGTCGCACGAGCTCCGCACGCCGCTGAACGTCATCATCGGGTATGCGGAGATGCTCGCCAGCAGCGGGAGCGCCGTCCGCGACGACGAGCGCGAGATGATCGCGACGATCCAGCGCTACTCGAAGCTCCAGCTCGACCTGATCACGGGCGTGCTCGACTTCTCGCGGCTGAACGCCGGCGAGCTGTCGTTCCACGTCGAGCGGTTCGACGTCGGCCCGTTGCTCGACGAGATCCAGACGCTGTTCGCGCCGCGTCTCCAGGGGAGCGGCCTCCGGATCCTCGTCGCCGTCGAGTCGAACGTCCCGACCCTCGAGACCGACCGCGTGAAGCTCCAGGAGATCCTCCGGCACCTCGTCGACAACGCCGTCAAGTTCACCGAGTCGGGGACGATCACGTTGGCAGCGCGCTTCGGCGCCGATCCGACCGCGATCGCGATCGAAGTGTCGGACACCGGCGCCGGCATTCCGGAGGACGGGCTGTCGCACGTCTTCGATCCGTTCCACCAGGTCGGCGCGAGCAGCACGCGGCGGACGGGCGGGATCGGCCTCGGGCTCAGCATCGTGAAGCAGCTCGTCGACGCGCTCGGCGGCACCGTGTCGGTCGTGAGCCAGGTCGGTGCCGGCTCGACGTTCCACATCGACCTTCCATGCCGCTTCCCCGGCGCGGCCGCCGGCGACGTCGCGCCCGACGCGGCGCCGGCGGACGCCCTCGCCGCGCTCGACGACGTGACGCGCAATGCCGCGACGCTCCCCGAGCGCGCGCGTCCGCTCCGCCGCCGTCGTCCCACGTCGCGCGCCGTCGAGCAGTAGCCGCCCCGGATTGCAAAGCGGCGACCTTTGGTGCGAGTCTCGCCGCCTCTCCCCGCGGCCCGCGCGGGC
>Ga0070741_10002752_pt1 | contig 45925 bp, 42 predicted proteins | sample Coa_R1_4_FD_66440 | JGI IMG/M metagenome (GOLD analysis project Ga0070741, IMG submission 66440) | Surface soil microbial communities from Centralia Pennsylvania, which are recovering from an underground coalmine fire - Coalmine... | ecosystem: Environmental > Terrestrial > Soil > Unclassified ... | reverse complement strand
GTGCCCTGGTCGGTGGAGCCGAGGCGCTGGGTGGCGCCCGCGGTGTGGAGGAGCGCCTCGCAGAGCGACGTCTTGCCGTCGTGGCTGTGTCCGAGGACGGCGACGCAGCGGATGCGATCTGGTGTGGGCATCAGACTCTTCTCCAACTCCACCCGGCACCCGGCAGGACCGGAGGACCGAGGCAATCCGGGCAGCCAATGGTAGCGGCTATCTTGCAGCCCTTCCCATGCCCCTCCGTCCCCCTCTCCTCGCCGTGCTGGCGGGCGCCGGCGCGGCCCTGGTCGCGTGCGGTGACAGCACCCCGCCGGCTCGTTGCACCCCCGCCCCGTCCGCGACACCGGCGATCGCCGTGGCCGGACCGCTGACGGCGCGGACCGACGCCGGAACCGTTCCCGCCGGCGGCACCGTCAAGGTCAGCGTCGACGCCGTGGGTCCGCTGGCGTTCACCGCGCCCTGCGACGCGCCCCTGCAGCTCATCGTCATTGACAGCGCCGACCTCCACGTCGACGCCCTGGCGCCACCCGCGCCGAAGGGCACCCCCTGCGGCCCGGTGGTCCTCCCCGCGGGCCGGACGGCGCACTACGAGCTCCTCTGGACCTCCGACGAGACGCTGCCGCCGGGCCGATACTCCCTGGTGGCGACGCTCGGCGACCAGCCGCCGCTGACCCTGCAGGTGAGGCTGGGCCCGGGACCGATCACCTGCGGCGGCTGACGGCCTCCGGCTTGTCGGCCACGACCAGGAGGGAGTGGGAGAGCCCGGTGGCGCGGTACCGGGTCCATCCGTCGTACGCCGCGCGCAGCTGCAGACCGGCGCGGGCGAGGAGCTGCTCGACGCCGTCGAGCGGGGTGAAGGCGCCGGTGGTCTGCTGCACGGCGACGCCGTCGTCGAGCACGGCGATCTCGCGAAGCACGTAGGTGTGCGCCTCGTCGTCGTAGGCGGCGTCGGTGAGCAGCAGGTGGCGGCGGTCGGCGAGGATGGAGAAGGGGACGAAGTCCCAGGCGCTCAGGCGCCCGGGCGGCTGGTCGGGGCGGACGCGCAGCTCGGCGATGAGCACACCGCCGGGGCGGAGCGCGGCGGCGAGGCGGCGCAGCACCTGCGACTGCTGCGAGCGGCGGAAGGCCTCGAGCACGTAGTAGATGAGCAGGACGGCGTCGTGGCGCTCGTGGTCGTCGAGGGTGCGCAGGTCGGCCCTGCGGAAGGTTGCGCGGTGCTGCAGGTGTGCGTCGCGGACGAGGCTGCGCGCGTGGCGGAGCGCGGCGTCGCCGACGTCGATGCCGCTCACGGTGTAGCCGAGCCGGGCCAGGCGCACGGCGTAGAGCCCGGGACCGCAGGCGGCGTCGAGGACGTCGGCGGGTGCGGCCGGGAGCAGCTTGAGCAGCCGGCGGACGTGGCGCTCGACGACGTGCAGGCGCCGCGAGGCGCCGTCGTGGGACTGGTCGAGGTGCTCGCGGAGGACGCGCCGGGAGACCTCAGGGTCACCCCAGTCGAGCTCGAAGCGGCGGTCGAAGGGGATCGGCCAGTCGGGCAGCGCGGTGGGGCGCAGGCGCCGGGTGTGACGCGGAGCGGGATCGGGGCGCGGTGGCATGCGGCGGGCAGCTTAACGCGGCCGCCCGCCTCCCCCGGGCACAATGGCCGCCCGTGACCCATGCCCTCACCACCTTCGTCCAGAACCACGGCATCCTCGCGGTCCTGCTGCTGATGGCGGTGGAGAGCTGCGGGGTCCCCTTCCCGTCCGAGGTGATCATGCCCTTCGCAGGCTTCATGGCCTCGCAGGGACACATCTCCCTGGCCGGAGCGATCGTCGCGGGCGCGGCGGGCAACCTGGTCGGATCGCTGGTCGCCTACGGGCTGGCGGCGATCTGGGGTGAGCCCCTGCTGCTGGGGCCGGGGCGCTACATCGGCATCCGCCGCAACCACGTGGAGCTGGCCGACCGCTGGTTCCGCCGCCACGGGCTGACGGCGGTGCTGGTCGGGCGCGTGCTTCCCGTGGTGCGCACCTACGTGTCGTTCCCGGCGGGGCTTGCGCGCGTCGACCTGCTGCGCTTCTCGCTGCTGACGTTCCTCGGCGCCCTGCCCTGGTGCGCCGCGCTCGCCGCCGGCGGCTATGCGATTGGTGCCAACTACGACAAGATCTCGGGACCCATCGAGGTGGCCGCGATCGTGCTGGCGGTGGTGGTGCTGCTGCTGGTGGTGGGCTGGTTCGTGCGCGGGCGGCGGCGCGCGGCGGCTTAGAGCGGGCGGACCAGGGGGAGCAGGCGCGGGTCGGGCTGACCCAGGTGGACGCAGGGCCAGCCGACCAGGTCGGGCTGGCGCCCATAGAGCACGACGACGACACCATCCCGCGGTGGCCCGCTGCGCAGCCCTTCGTCGACGTACCAGCCCGCAGCGCCGCCGGGGCCCAACGCCGCGGACGGCACGACGAGGCAGCTCAGCCCCGGATTGCGCCTGCGCAGACGGCGGGCGGCGGCCTGGCACGCGGCGTACGTGTCGAGGCCACCCGTGGCCGTGCGCGCAGGGAGGACCGGGCGCGCCGCGGCGTCGAGCTGCTCGTCGAGGATGTCGACGGCCCACAGCGCGCGCCGGATTCCCTGCAGGTCGACCTCCTCGACGATGGCCTCGTGCCGCAGGAACTCGGCCCAGGCACCATGCGGCGTGTCGGCGAAGTAGCTTGCCGGCCCTTCACCCTCACCGTGCCAGCGTGCAGGCGGCTGCTCCGCGGACTCCCAGAGCAGCGGGTAGCGCGGGTCGACGTGGCGATAGGCGATCACGTGGCGTGCGAGCTGTTCAGCGCCTCGGCGAGGCGAAGAACGCGCAGCGGACCGTCGGCGTCGGGGTCCCACTCGCCACGGAGGAGGTCGGCGGGCGCGCGGCCGTCGAGCTGCGGGCGGGCGCGGCCGAACCAGCGGCGGACGCCGAAGTCGTTGTACCCGGCGGCGAGGTGGGAGACGAGCACGGCGACGTGGTGCACCCGGGCGGCGACGGCGTCCGGCGTGGCCCGTTCCCCGGTGACGTAGCGTCGCAGGCTGCTCGGGGAGATGCCGGCGAGCTGGGCCACCAGGTCGGCGCCGAGCACCTCGACGAGGGCGCTGGCCTCGGTGTCCGGCGCGGGCGAGGCGAGCAGCTCGTCGTAGAGCCGGTCGAGCAGGTGGGCCAGCCGCTCCGGATCGTCGGTGGCATCGAGCTCCAGCGCGGCGGTGCGACCGATGCCCCTGCTCTGCAGGTGGCGGACGGGGCCGAGGATGGTCTGGCGATCGAGCCGTGCGATGGGCACGCCTTCGGGCAGCAGGCCCATGGCCTCGGCCAGCCCGAGCAGCCGGGCGGCGCGCATGCCCAGCGCGGGGCGGTCATACGGAGGCGCAGCGGACAGGATTTGGAGCAATGTCACTTTCCCAAATCCTACCCGATAGCGATCCGGCCGGCAAGAGCCGCGATCAGGCCAGGGGGATGACCTCCACCACCGCGCCCTTCTCCACCCTCTCCCCCTCGGCGGGCAGGGCGATGAGGCAATCGGCGAGCACCAGCGAGCGCATGATCCCCGAGCCCTGCGGCCCGGTGAGGCTCACCCCGGGAAGGTCGTCGCCCCTGCGGTGCGCGTGGAGGATGCCGCGGTGGAAGGTCTCCAGCCCCTCCGGCTTCTCCATCACCTCCAGCGCGCGGGCGGCGGTGTGGCGGCGGTGCAGCTCGGTGGCGCCCTGGAGCTGCAGGACCGCGGGGCGGGCGAAGAGCTCGAAGGTGACCTGCGAGCTGACCGGGTTGCCGGGCAGGCCGATGAACGGCACGTTGTTGACAACCCCGACCGCAAGTGGCTTGCCGGGCCGCATCGCGACGCGCCAGAAGCCCATGCGGCCCATGGCGTCGACGACGTCGCGCACGTGGTCGTGGTCGCCCATGCTGACGCCGGCGCTGCTGACGATGAGATCGCAGCGCGACGCCTCGGTGAAGGCGCGGGTGAGGTCGGCGACCGCGTCGCGTGCGATGCCGATGCGCACCGGGTCGCCGCCGGCCTCGCGCACGGCGGCGGCGATGGCGACGGCGTTGCTGTCGACGATCTGCCCTGGGCCCGGCTCGCGGTCGGGCTCGACCAGCTCGTCGCCGGTCGAGACGACGGCGACCCGCGGGCGGCGGCGCACCTCCAGCCAGGCGTTGCCCAGCGCGGCGCAGGCGGCCAGGTCGGCGGGGCGCAGGCGGCGGCCGGCGTCGAGGATGGCGTCGCCGGGGTTCATGTCCTCGCCCGCGCGGCGGATGTTCGTGCCGGACCTGACCTCAACCTGGATGCGCACCCGCTCGCGCCCGGAGTCGGTGTCCTCGTAGCGGACCACGGCGTCGGCGCCCTCGGGGACGGGGGCGCCGGTCATGATCCGCATCGCGGTGCCGCTGCGCAGCCGGCGGCCGGGCGCCATGCCGGCGCGCGACTCGCCGGCGACGTCGAGGACCACCGGCGACTCGACGCTCGCGCCGCGGGTGTCGTGGTGGCGCACTGCGTAGCCGTCCATGCCGGAGTTGTCGAAGGGCGGCAGGGTGCGGCGGCTCACCACCGTCTCGGCGAGCACCCGGCCCAGCGCCTCGGAGAGCGCCACCCGCTCGGTGCGCAGCGGCGTGATCGACTCGAGGATGCGCTGCTGCGCCTGGGCGACGGTGAGCATCCCGGCGCCGACGCTCACTGCGCGGCGCCGCCGGTGAGCGACGCTGTGAGGACACGCGTCGACTCGGGGTCGCCGGGCCGGGCGCCCGGGACGTCGACCCCGTAGCGCAGCCGGGTCGCCGCGTACACCGTGCGCATCGCGGGGACGGGCACGCCGAGCGACTCCCCGCGCCGCACCACGTCGCCGAGCAGCACCTCCAGCTCGCTGTCGCGCCCCTGGGCGAGGTCGCGGAAGAGCGACGATCGACCCTCCGGATCGGTGCTGGCGATGCCCTGCGCGATGAAATCGACAACCTCGGCAGAAACGTCGACACCCTCGGCGACGGCGACCGCGCGGACCTCCTCGCAGAGGGTGCGGAAGGTCGCCATCATCTCGGGCAGCTCGCGGAACTCGCCGACGGTGCGCGCTGTTAGCGCGGTGACGCCGCTCAGCGGGGCGAGCAGGCAGAGCTTCTCCCAGCAGACGCGGCGACCGTCGCCGTCGGCCGCGGAGAGGAGGCCGGCCGCGTTCCAGCGCGCGGCGAGGTCATCGCCCCGGGCCGCGAGGGCGGCCTGCCCGGGGTCGAGCGGGCCGAAGCGGTAGAGGCGCGGCCCGCCCAGCACCCGGATCGCGCCCGGCGCCTCGACGTGGCTGAAGATGTAGACGCTCCCCACCAGCACGCGCCCCGGGTCCAGCGCGGCGAGCGGGCCGGCGAGGTGCGACACGCCGTTCTGCACCGCCAGCACCAGGGAATCGCCGCTGCAGCGCTCCAGGTAGGCGGGGAGCTCCGCCACCAGCGAGGACAGGTCGCGCTGCTTGACCGCGAGCACCACGACATCGGCGGCCGGAGCGTCGTCGAGCCTCGCGTGCACGGGCATGCGCGCCGGCGGCACGTCGGCGCGCTGCGGGTCGATCAGGCGGAGGCCGTCACGGGCGATCGCCTCGCCGTGGGCCCCGCGCGCCACCACGGTGACGTCGAGGCCGCCCAGCGCCAGGACGGCCGCGAGGTACCCACCGACCCCGCCGGGACCGACGACGCAGCAGTCCGTCATGGCTGTGGAGCATAGTCAGTCGCCCGATGGAACCGCGCCGTGCGACCGCAAACGGGGTTGACTTCGCCTACCTCTCGGCGGGTCCCGAGGACGGGCCGCTGGCGCTCTGCCTGCACGGCTTTCCCGACCACGCGCCCAGCTTCACGCCGATGCTCGACGCGCTCGCGAGCGCGGGGTTCCACGCCGTTGCGCCGTGGATGCGCGGCTACCACCCGACCGCGCCGGCCCCGGACGGCCGCTACCAGTCGGCGGTGCTGGCGCTCGACGCACTGGCGCTCATCGAGGCGCTGAGTGCCGACGGCTGCGCCGCTCTCGTCGGCCACGATTGGGGCGCGCTCGCGGCGTGTGGCGCTGCCATCCTGCAGCCGTCGCGAGTGCGGGCGATGGTGGCCATGGCGCTCCCCCATCCCGCCGTGCTGGCGGCCACCCTGATCGGCGACTGGGAGCAGCGCAAGCGCTCCTGGTACATGTGGTTCTTCCTGCAGGACGTGCTGCCCGGGCTCGTCGTCCCCGCCGGCGACCACGCCTTCATCGACCGCCTCTGGCGCGACTGGTCACCCGGCTTCGCGCCCGACCCGGCGCGGATGGCCGCGCTCAAGCAGACGCTGTCAGCGCCCGGCGTGCTCGACGCCGCGCTCGGCTACTACCGCCAGACGCTCGACTTCGCCCGCCAGGCCGACGACCTCATCGCCGCGCAGACCGAGGTGCAGGGCGGCAGCATCGCCGTGCCGGCGCTGTTCCTCATGGGCGCCGACGACGGGTGCTTCGCGCCCGACCGCGAGCGCGCCAGCCTGGCGCACTGCACGGGCGAGGCGCGCGTCGAGATCCTCGACGGGGTCGGGCACTTCCTCCACGTGGAGGACCCGGATCGGGTGAACGGGCTGGTGCTGGACTGGCTGGTGCAGGAAGGAGGAGCCCGGCCGCACCGCGCGCGGCCGGGCTCGCAGGCTACGCGCGGATCAGACGGTCAAGAGGGTTCCGATTCCGACGTATGACCCGGAGGTGATCGTCGCGGGAGGCGTCTGGTTCGGAATGAGCAGGGCATTCGCCACGACGGGACTGGCCGCGATCTGGTCCAGATAGACACACTGCTTGACGATGATGAGCACCGGTCCGACCCGGGCGTAGACGAAGACGCAGGTGACGACGAAGGGCCCTGAGATCGTGCAGTTCCCACTGGCGTTGAAGGTTCCGGTGCCGACCCCGCCAGCGACGTTCTCAGCGATCGAGCTGGCGTTGAAGTTGGCGGTGGCGTTGAGAACGCCGAGGCACTGCGAGGTCGCCGAGACACCGGTGAGGTTCAGTGATCCGGTGAAGTTCTGGTTCTGCACTGGAACAGGCGGGAAAGTGAAGCCGGGAAAGAGGTTGACGTTTCCCGTCACAACCGCGGTCGCCACCCCCGCGGCCTGAGCCTGGGTTCCAGTCATGGCAATGGCCGCAACAGCGGGCAGGAGGATCGCGATGCGACGAATTCGATTGAACATGTGTTCCCTTCCTTTGAGTTGACGAACGAACCGCCAGGACTCGGGTGAGGGAACCCGGCACCGCCCGCGCCACACCGCGGCGGACTCTTCCTCGGCAACGACCTCCCCGGAGGTGTTTCACCTACTTGAATGACGGGGAGGGCGAGGGAAACCTTCGATCAGGTTGACGCGGTCGACGGGAGAGCCGAGGCCGGAAGAAGTGCGGCGTCGCGCCGCTAGCTCATGTCCACCCAGGGCGACTGCTCGCCCTCGGAGCCCTCTTCCTCGGAGCCGCGCTGGCGGTAGCGCTCGGCGACCATCTTGTAGGCGACGTTCTTGGGCAGGCCCAGCTTGACCAGGGACTTGACCTCGTCGGCCATGACCTTGTCGCGCGCCGTCTCGATGGCGGCGATGACGTCGTCGATATGGACAGGGGCTCGCTTCACCATGTGCAGGCGCCAGTCTACCACTGGACTGTCGATCCCAATCCTGGGCGGGACCACGGCACCGGCGGCGGGCGCGGCACGCGGCGGGGCGCCGGGCGTCCCGCATACTTGGAGGTCGATGGCCTACCTCCCCAACACGGACGCCGAACGGCGTTCGATGCTCGATGCCGTCGGGGCCGAACGCATCGAGGACCTCTTCTCCTCCGTCCCTGCACAGCTCCTCGACCCGCGACTCGACCTCCCCCCGGCCCTCTCCGAACAGGAGCTGGTCGCCGACCTGGAGCGGCTCGCCGCCCGCAACCGACCGCTCAGCGCCTGGGAGTCGTTCCTCGGTGCCGGGGTGTACCGGCGCTTCGTGCCGGCGATCGTCCGGGCGACGATCAGCCGGCCCGAGTTCTACACCGCGTACACCCCCTACCAGGCGGAGGCGTCGCAGGGCACGCTGCAGACCATCTTCGAGTTCCAGACGATGATCTGCGCGCTGACCGGCATGGACGTGGCCAACGCCTCGCTGTACGACGGCGCCACCGCCGCCGCCGAGGCGCTGATGCTGGCGGTGACGCACACCGGGCGCCGGCGCGTCGCGGTGAGCAGCGCGATCCACCCGGAGGCGCTCCGCGTCATCGCGACCTACGCGGAGGGGCGCGGGGTGGCGGTCGACGTGATCGCGCAGCGCGACGGCGTCACGCCGCTCGACGCCATCGAGCAGACGCTGACCGCGGAGCACGCCGGGCTGATCGTCAGCCAGCCGGCGTTCTTCGGGACCCTGGAGGACCTGGCCCCACTCGCCGACAGGGCCCACGCCGTCGGCGCGCTGGCGGTGGCGTCCGTCGACCCCATCGCCTGCAGCGTCCTGGTGCCGCCGGGCGAGGCCGGCTTCGACGTCGCCGTCGGCGAGGGACAGCCGCTCGGCATCCCCGCCTCCTTCGGCGGCCCCTACGTCGGCTTCATGGCGGTGCGCGAGGCGCTGGTCCGCCGCCTGCCGGGACGCCTCGTCGGCATGACCGCCGACCATCGCGGCCGGCGCGCCTACACGCTCACCCTGCAGGCGCGCGAGCAGCACATCCGCCGCGAGAAGGCGACCAGCAACATCTGCACCAACCACGCCCTGATGGCGCTGGCGGCGACGATCTACATGGCGCGCATGGGAGCCGGCGGCATGCGCGCGGTCGCGGAGGTGAGCGCGCAACGCGCCCATGCGCTGGCGGACCGACTCGCCGCGCTGCCCGGGTTCAGCGTCGCCTTCGACGCGCCGTTCCTCTGGGAGTTCACCCTGCGATTGCCCTGCGACGCAAGCCAGCTGGTCGCCGCGATGCGCAGGCGCGGCATCGTCGCCGGGCTGCCCCTCGGTGGCATCGACCCGTCGCTCAGCGACGCGCTGCTGGTGTGCTGCACCGAGATGACCTCGCCCGCGGCCATCGACCACTACCTCGACGCCGCCCGTGAGCTGGCGAAGCGCCCGCAGGAGGTGACGGCATGAGCGACGTCACCGCTCCGACGCCCGCGTGGGCCGGCGAGGAGCCACTGCTCTTCGAGCTGAGCACCGACTACAGCGGCGGCCCACGCACCGTCGCCGCCGGCGTCGACGCCAAGCCGCTCGACGCGCTGCTCCCCAGGCACGCGCTGCGCAGCGCACCACCGGCGGTTCCCAGCGTGCCGGAACCGGTGCTGGCACGCCACGTCGGCCGCCTGGCGCGGCGCAACCACCATCTGCACCACGGCATCTACCCGCTGGGCAGCTGCACCATGAAGTACAACCCCGTCGTCGACGAGCAGCTCGCCGGCCTCGACGGTTTCGCCTCGCTGCATCCCTACCAGCCCGACGAGGACTCCCAGGGCGCGCTCGAGCTGATGTGGGAGCTGGAGCGCATGCTCTGCAGCGTCACCGGGATGGCGCGCATGTCGCTGCAGCCCGCGGCCGGCGCGCACGGCGAGTGGACGGGGCTGCGCATGATCCAGGCCTACCACGCCGCCAAGGGCGACACCCACCGCACCCGGGTGCTCATCCCCGACAGCGCGCACGGCACCAATCCCGCCTCCGCCGCGCTGACCGGCATGGAGGTGGTGACGGTGAGGAGCAACCACGACGGCACCGTCGACGTCGAGGACTTCAGGGCCCATCTCGACTCCTCGGTCGCCGCGGTGATGCTGACCAACCCCAACACCCTGGGCGTCTTCGAGAAGGACATCCTGGAGATCGCGCGCGCCGCGCACGACGCGGGCGCCCTGCTGTACTACGACGGCGCCAACCTCAACGCCCTGGTCGGTGTCGCCCGCCCCGGCGACATGGGGTTCGACGTCGTCCACCTCAACCTGCACAAGACGTTCTCCACGCCGCACGGAGGCGGCGGTCCCGGCAGCGGGCCCGTCGGGGTCGCCGAGTCGCTGGTCGACTTCCTGCCCGTGCCGACCGTGGAGAAGCGCGACGGCGCCTTCCTCCTGGACCACGACCGCCCGCGCTCCATCGGCAAGGTGCGCTCGTTCTACGGCAACTTCGGGATGCTGCTGCGCGCCTACGCCTACATCCGCGCTTACGGCGACACCCTCCCCCAGGTGGCCCGCGACGCGGTGCTCAACGCGCGCTACCTGCAGAGGCGCCTCGCCGATCTCTTCCCGATGGCGGTGGACACGCCCTGCCTCCACGAGTTCGTCGCCACCACGCGCGGCGGCCGCGTCGAGGGGCTGCGCGCCATGGACGTGGCCAAGCGGCTGCTCGACTATGGCGTGTACGCGCCGACCGTGTACTTCCCCACCACTGTCGCCGAGGCGCTGATGTTCGAGCCCACCGAGACGGAGTCGAAGCAGAGCCTCGACCAGCTCGCCGAGATCTGCACCGCCATCGTCGAGGAGGCGTCGCGCGACCTTGCCTTCGTCCAGGCGGCGCCGCACAATGCGCCGGTCGAGCGCGTCGACGAGGTGGCCGCGGCGCGCAGGCCCCATCTGCGCTGGAGGCCGGAATGAGCGAGGACCTCGCCGCGCTGCGCACCGAGCTGCACGCGCTGCTCTACGAGCGCAGCTTCCGATTCGGCGACTTCGTGCTGCGCAGCGGACGGCGCAGTGACTTCTACTTCGACGGCAAGCAGGTCACCCTCGACGGGCGCGGCCTCTACCTCGTGTCCCGCCTCATCCTGCAGCGCGTCCACGAGCTTCCCGGCGTCACCGCCGTGGGTGGGATGACGCTCGGCGCCGACCCCATCTGCTCGGGCGTCGCCGCGCTCAGCGGCATGGAGGACGAGGCGCCGCTGCAGGCCTTCATCGTCCGCAAGGAGGCGAAGGACCACGGCACCGGCAAGGGGGTGGAGGGTCCGCCGCTGCAGCCGGGGCAGAGGGTGGTGCTCGTCGAGGACACCATCACCACCGGCGGCGCACTGCTCCAGGCCTACGACCGCGTCCTGGAGACCGGAGCGGTCCCCGTCGAGGGCATCGTCATCGTCGACCGCGAGGAGGGCGGGCGCGAGGCCTGCGCCGCCCGCGGCCTGCCGCTGTTCCCGCTCTTCCGGCGAAGCGAGTTCCCCACCCCCGCCCGCGCCTAGAGCGGGCGGCCCGCGCCTCCACGGCGGCGGCGACGACCGCGCATCAGCGCGGGGACGAACGGCAGCGCCACAGCGGACGAGGCGATCGAGTAGCCGAGGCCTGCGTCGCTCGACGCGGGGGCCGGCACGCCGCTGCCGCCGAACGGCGTCACCACCACCTGCAGCGGTGCGATCACGTTGCGGCCATATTCGAGGGAAACGTTGGTGGCCGCCGACATGGGCACGCTGTAGCGCGTCTGCTGGGCGTCGATCTCGTCCACCGTCAGCGGCGAGAAGGCGTTGTCGGTGTCGGAGGTGACGAAGAAGTGGAGCCCGCTCTGCCCGATGGCGCCTGCGAACGGCGTCTTCTTCCACTGCGGGTCGGCTGGATTGGTGTCGGAGGGGTTGCAGACCAGGTCGGGGTACTGCAGCGTCGACGGAGCGCCCTGGGAGATCCAGTAGTTGACGTAGCCCTGCTGCACCCGCGGGTCGGTGGACGCCTCCTTGGGCCAGGGCCGCGGCGGGGGGCCGTCCCCGGTGCCGTCGTCGAAGCAGGCGTCGTCACGGTAGTAGGGCACCACGGCCGGCTCGGTGGCGGCGGTGGCGCCCTTCAGCTCGGCGACGTAGACCAGGCCGCCGTGGGGTCCGGCGATCTCCTCGGGGTTGTCGATCGCCGAGCAGATGTCGAAGGTGGGGTCGCAGGTGTTGAAGTAGGCCTTCTGGCCGGTCACCGGCAGCTGGTCGACCTCGCCGACGCTGCTGTCGGGCACGCCGTCGACGGGCACGCCCTGCGGGTTCTTCTGGTTGTAGTAGGTGTCGACGGCGCCGAGGCGGTAGTCCCACGAGGTGTACAGCCCGTCCGGCGGGATCGGGTGGACGCGCACGTGGTAGTGGAAGACGTCGCTGTCGCGGTAGTAGATCTCCGTCTTGGTGACGTTGGTGCCGGAGTCGGCGCCCCACACCTCGCGGATGGCGCGCACCGGGCCGACCTTCCAGCCCAGCAGCGCGGCGTTGGCCTCCCAGTTGACCTGCTCGTCCTCGAAGCCGACCAGCGACACCGAGGAGTCCGGCGACTGCTGGAAGGCACGGCCCTTCCAGCGGGAGATCAGGTTGGGACCGTACTGTCCGGCCGTCCCCGGCGCGGTGACGTTGAACTGCCGGATCATCCAGCGCCCGCTTGCGTAGAGGCGGTAGGTAGGCGTGGTCACCGTCATGCCGTCGCGCGGGACGCGGTCGATCGAGGAGCGCGGCAGCCCGTCGGGAGTGGTGATGCCGCCGTCGTTGTTCGGTGAGGTGCGGCAGACCGTGCCCGGGATGTTGGGGCCGTAGCCCGTGTTCGAGGTGCCGATCTTCTCGGGGTCGTCCGGGGCGAAGGTGTAGCGGTCGATCCACTCGTCGGCGTTGGCGTCGCGCGTCATCTGCACGTAGCCGTTGCCGGCGTTGAAGGACGAGCCGCCGGGGCGGAGGAAGAGGTAGACGTAGCCGATGCTGCCGTCGTCGGGATTGACGATGGTGATGGTCTGCCCGCCGGGCGAGGTGTGCTTCGGCTGCGGTGTCCCGTCGGGCGCGGCGTAGCCCGCGTCGCCGGCCATCATGGCGATCTCGTCGTCGTCGTTGAGGTTCCGCACCGGGTCCGGCGTCGCCTGGGTGTAGTCGTCGGGCGCCACGCCGGGCGCGGTGGTCGGCGTGACCGCGCCGTCGGCGATGGCGGCGGCCAGGTCGGCGGGCGACTGCTGGTAGGTGGCGTCGCACTGGCCGAAGACCTTCTTCCAGGCCTCCTCGCCGGTGCTGTGGGCGGTGGGGTTCCAGGCGTAGGTGAGCTCCTGGTCGGTGCCGGAGTACACCGAGAAGGAGGAATGCCCGTTGGCCAGGAAGTACGGGTAGCGCTGGTCGACCTGCACGGGGACCTCGCGCCAGCCCTTGGCCGGGTCCCACCGGAAGGCGGTGATCTGGTCGGGGTCGACCCCGGTGCGGCTGTCGGGAGGAACGGTGAGGATGCCGTTGTGCGCGCTGCGCACCCCGTCGCCGCCGGTCGACTTGCTGGCGCCGGAGGGGTAGGCGGCGGCTACGCCGGTCGCCGAGGAGCGGCTCCACTGCGGGATCTGCGAGCCCGTGATCACGACCGGCTCGGAGGCGCGGGCGCTGACGATGGGGCCCGGCGTGGGAGGGGCGGCGTGCACCACCGACGGGACGGCGTCGAGGAGGCTGCCGGCGAGGACGGTGGCCGCGGCCGCGGCGAGGAGGGCTCTGCGCATCGAGATTTCAACGGCAGGGACCCCCAGTCCTTGCGCACTGACGCGAGCGGTGCGCCTGTGGCGATTGGATGGCGGCGGCCGGGCGACCTGTGTGGCCCGGAAAAGAGCTGTGAAGGTCCATCAGTTCTGCGCGAATTTGGCCCAAACGCGGGGCCCCCCTGGTCGACAATCCAGCCCTGGCAGAGGTTTGCGGCGGGCTTGGGGGCAGGACAGATGACGACGACACCACGCGGCATGACCCGCGGGATGGCCGTGCTCACCGTGGCGGCGGGCACCCTGGCGGCCGTGCTGGCCGCCGCCAGCGGGCTGATGGGCGGCCAGGCCGCGGGCGTGACCATCAGCGGCTCGATGGACGGCCGTCTCTACCTGGTGCCGTGGGATTCGCTGCATGCGGGGTACGACCTCGCCCTGCCGTCGGCGGGCCATGCCGCCGCGACGGTCAGCGTCTCCGGAGCGCGGGTCGACCTCGTCGCCACCTGCGCCAAGGGCGGGTCGGCGACGGTGAGCGTCGTGATGCCGGCGGCGACGTACACCGTCGGCGCCGGCGACACCTCCTGGCACCCCGCCGATTCCGCGGCGTGGCAGGGCAGCGCCGCGCTTCACGACCTCTGCGACCACTGGGGCGGCTGGTCGCAGTCCGGCGCCACCTTCACGGCCAGCGTCACGCCGAGCGACCCGAGCCAGGCCGTCTCGGTCCGCTTCCACTACGGCCTGGACACCTCAGGCGCCTGGAGCTCGGCGGCCGTCGTGCCCGCCGCGCGCCCGAAGTCGACGCCCGCTCCCACGCCGGCGCCGAAGCCGACCCCCAAGCCCACCCCGCTCCCCACGCCCGTGCCGACGCCGGTGCCCACGCCGGTGCCGACCCCTGATCCCACACCCGTGCCGACCCCGGCACCGGGCACCACGAGCGGCGGGCTGGTGCCCACGCCTGCGCCCACGGCCGCGCCCACCCCGGCGCCCACCGGGGACCCCGGTTCGACCCAGGGCGGAACGCCACCCGCGGGCGGCGGCTCCGGCAGCGACGGCGGCTCGGGAACCCCCGGGTCGACCTCCGGCGGCGGCACGCCGTCGGGCGGCGGCTCGGGCAGCGAGGGCGGGTCGAGCGGCAGCCCCGGCTCCAGCGGCTCCGGCTCAGCGGCCGGGCCCGCCGGTGGCGGCTCGTCGCAGGGAACCGCGGGCGGCGTGTTCACCCCGGGCCTCGGCTCAGCGCCCGTCGCCCTGGTGCCCGCGTCCCTGGGGACGCCCACCGTGACCACCGTGCCCGCGGCCAACCCGACGGGCGCCGTCCTGGGCACCTCGGTCAGCGCCACGTCGGCGCCCGCTCCCGGGCAGCTCAGCACCGCCATCACGTCGCTGCGCAACCCCATCGCCGGGTTGGTCGACGCCGTGTCCCCGGTGGGCGCGATCGCCACGCCGGCGGCGGTGCTGATCCTCGGCCTGGCGCTCCTCTTCGCCCGGTCGCGCCGGCAGCGCAGGGCCGGCTGAGCCGGACACCCCGCGCGGTGCCACACTTGGCGCCGCGATGGGTGAGGATCCCGGCCCCCGACGCACTCCGGGCGGCGCGCTGCCGCCCCGCCTGGCACGACCGCGCCGCCCGGAGAGCAACGGCTACACGACGCGCCCCCGGCAGCCGCTGAGCCTCCGCGCTTGGGAGAGCCTCGACGCCGAGGACGAGGAGCGGCTGCAGGCCGAGCGCACCGCCTTCCGCCGCGTCGCCGAGGTCGTCCGCGACGTCGAGGTGCGCAGCTCGGGGCGACCCTCGAGGGCGGTGGTCCTCGGAGTGCTGCTCGTCGCCGCCGTGGTGGTGCTGGCGGTGGTGGTGTACCGGATGGCCCCGCCGTAGCGAGGCCATCCGGTCGCTCCCTGCCCCCCGTGGACCGGCGGGATCCTGCCCCTGCCGCCCTGCCCCGCCGCGGCATCTCCGGTCACCGACCACGATGCGGTCGCACCCCGTCCCGGGACAAGCAACCGGCGCAAAGACCTGTGAGACGTTTGCAGCGCTGTACAGGCGATGCCCGGAGACGGTAAAGGCCGGCCTCTCAATCCGCCACAGGAACGCCATACCCGCCGGCAGCGGTCGTGTAGCCTCGGCGCCATGCCCCTCTTCCGCCGCGCCCCGAAGCCGGCGCAGCCGTCGCTCCAGTTCACCGTCGGGGTGCGCGACGACCGCGTCGTGGTCGGCGGGGCCGAGGCCGGCATCGTCCAGCTCGACGAGCTGCGCGACTACGTCGGTGCGGTCACCGGCCACGCGGGACCGAAGCCCGACGGGCGCGACCCCGTGGCGGTGCTCAACGCCAAGATGGACTACGCCGAGCTGGTCAACGACGCCTGCGCGGTGGTCGCCCTGGCCTTCGAGGAGCTGAGCGGGCACGGCGTCGTCCCCGCCGCCGAGGTGCCCGACGCGCCCGAGCTGCCGCCGGTTCCGCAGCAGGCCAGCACCTACGACTTCATCCAGGCCACCTACGCCCGGGCCCAGGGCCGGATGGCCTACCTCGAAGCGGCGGACGCGGTGCTCGCCCGCCATGGCGTGGCCGTGCTGCCCCCGCTGCCGCCCGAGGAGGACCAGCTCCTCCGCATGTCGAGGCCCTGAGCCGGCTCAGGCGTAGCGGCGGCTGTCGACCCCCTGGTCGTCCCAGGCGACGCGCTGGCTCGGCGTTGGGGTGGGCTGGGCCCCGGGCTGCTCGGCGGCGAAGCCGTGCAGCAGCTCCTGGATCGTGTGCCCGGCCGTCCCCGCCAGCGCCTTCCCGGCGAACTGGGCGAGCGTGTCGGCCCCGTCCACGTGCAGGCGCGGCCAGGTGGCCCGGTTGGACACCTGCAGCTCGGTGCCGGACGCGGTGGTGACCGCCTCGCGGAAGCCGTCCGCGAGCACCATCCTGGCCACGGCGGGATCCCAGTCGCCGTACGGGTAGGCGAAGTCGAGGACGGGGTGGCCGAGCAGCTCCTGGAGCGCCTGGTGGCTGACGGTGATCTGGGCCTGGGCCACGGCCGGCGGGATGCGCGCCAGGTCGAGGTGGTTGACCGTGTGGCAGCCGATCACCATCCCCGCCGCCTCGACCTCGTGGATCTGGGCCGCGGTCATGTAGGCGGGGCGGTTGACGAACCCGCTGACCACGAAGTCGGTGGCCACGAAGCCGTAGCGCTGCAGCACGGGGGTGGCCCGGCTGGCGAAGTCGCCGTAGCCGTCGTCGAAGGTGAGGATCACGGGGCGCGAGGGCAGCCGCCTGCCGGTCTGCAGCGCCGCCATCGCCTCGGCCAGGGTGATGGGGTGCACCCCCGCGTAGTGGAGGAAGGCCATCTGCTGGGCGAAGTTGGCGGGGGTCACCGAGAGGTGGAAGCCGAGCTGGTCGCTGGGGACGGGGTTCACCCGGATCCAGTGGTAGGTGAGGATGGGCACCGAGATGGCCGCGCCGGTCAGGCGGAGGTCGACCGCCGGCTCCGCGGCCGCGGTCGGCGGCAGCTCGCTCGGGGTCTGGTCAGGGGCGGGCTCGGGGAGCACGCCCGTGGCCGGGCTCGGCGAGGAGGGCGCCTGAGCGGCACGGGAGTCGGCCGGCCGCGGAGGCGCGGCTGGCGCGAACTCCACCAGGCCCGCCGCGACCGGGAGCGCGAGCACGAGCAGGATCGCCGAGGTTGAGGCGGCGCGACGCCACAGAGCTGCGAGAGGGGGACGCCGGCCGCGCCGGGGGTCCATGGCCGCATTCTACCCAGCCCCCGCCGCAGTGCCGGACAAGCCGTGCCGAAGACTTGCTTAAGGGAGCGCATTGGACTAATCATTAGCAACTACGTCTATCGAAATCGCGCGTGAGCGCCGCAGCTACAACTCGCCGCACCGCAGCGCCCAGGCCAGGGCCACGCGGCGCGCCGTGCTCGACGCCGCCCGCCGGCTCTTCACCGAGCGGGGCTACGCGGCGACGTCGCGCCAGGCGGTGGCCCGCGCGGCCGGCGTCGCTCCGCAGACCGTCGCCGCGGTGGCCGGGACCAAGCGAGGGCTCCTCGAAGCGGTGGTGGACGACGCGGCGCGCAGCGACGGACAGCCCCTCCCGGTGGCGCTTCGCAGCTGGCTGCAGGAGCTGCGCGAGCAGGCCGACGCGGCCTCCCTGCTCCGCGCCCACGCGCGCAGCTCGGCGGAGGTCAGCCGGCACACCGCCGGGGTCACCGAGGCGTTCCGCCGCGCGGCCGCCGCCGACCCGGGCATCGCCGAGCTGTGGGAGGACTTCAGTCAACAGCGCCGCCGCGGCCAGGCGACCGTGGTGGAGCTGCTCGCCCAGCGCGGCCCGCTGCGCACCGGGCTCTCCCAGTCGGAGGCCGCCGACGTGCTCTGGGTGCTGACCGACGACGCTCTCTACAGTGCCCTGGTCGGGGAGCGAGGCTGGAGCCACGACCGGTTCGCGGCGTGGTGCGGCGACACCATGTGCAGAACCCTTCTGCGGCCGGAAACGTTCGGTAACGAACCGTAAATTCTCTTTGCTGAAAGGTAAACGGTCAATCCGCGACGCGACCGCCTGGACTACCCTCGGGCACTGATCGGCGGACCTTTCTCGCGGGCGGCGCCAGACCCCCCACGCGCCGGTCGCGGGAGGACACGCGTGCCGAAGGACCACCCGACGCAACTACTCCGCTGTGCGTGGGACCGGCGCGCCGCAGCATTGCTCGCCGCGGCGGGCGCCTTCGCCGCCGCCTTCGCCAGCCCATCCGGGGCGGCCGCGGTGAGCGCGCCGCACGCCACCGCCGTGCGGATAGGCCACAGCCCCACGGTCCACGCGCCGACGACCCCCACGCGACCGGCGTCCAGCGACCCGCAGTCGCGCCACAACCTCGACGAGCGCCAGCCGTCGGCTCGCACCGCCGCCCCGCGGCCCGCGCCGACGGGCGGCGAGGCCCAAGCCAGCAGCGTCACGGCCGATGCCCTCAACGGCTTCACGAATTACGGCGCAGTGGGCTACGACCACGTTCCCCTCGCCTCCGCCACGGTTGGCATCGCCAACCTGCCGGGCGTCGACGGCTACTGGACGATGAGCAGCGACGGCACCGTCAAGCCCTTCGACTACGGCTTCCCCTCGGACGCGCACGACGTCACGGACTGTGGCGCCTTCGCCGCGATCGCCGCCGACCCCCAGGGGCGCGGCTACTGGGAGGTCACCGAGGACGGCTGCGTCGTCGGGCTTGGGGTGCCCTACGACGGTCAGCCCGCGGACCAGCCGCACGGCTTCATCGTCGCGCTCGCCGCGACGCCCACGGGCAACGGTTACGTCGCCGTGGACGAGTTCGGTGACGTCTTCACCTACGGGGACGCCACCTCGTACGGCGACATGAGCAACGTCCGCCTCAACCGCGCCATCACGGCGATGGCGCTCACCCCGGACGGCAAGGGCTACTGGCTGGTGGCGTCGGACGGCGGCGTCTTCCCCTTCGGCGACGCCCCAGGGTACGGGTCGACCGGCAGCGTGCGCACCAACGGGCCAATCCTTGCCATGGTGGTGTCGTCCACGGGAAACGGCTATTACGAGGTCTCCCTTGGCGGCACCGTGTATCCCTTCGGTGACGCCTACTTCGCGGGCGACGAGCGCGCCGGCGGTCAACTCGTCGTCGGGATGGCGCGCACCAGCACGGGCAAGGGCTACTGGCTGGCCAATCTGGACGGCAGCGTTACCCCCTTCGGCGACGCCGACGCGACCCTGACCGGCGACACCGGATATGTCCTGGGTGCCTTCTGGGACGACTCACCGAACGCAAAGGCGAGCGACTACTCGGTGCACGTGTCCTGGGGCGATGGCACCACGTCCGAAGCACGCATCGACGGCATCGGCGGCTTCGTCATCACCGCGCAGCACACCTACCAGCACGCGGGCTACATCCCGATCGCACTGTTCATCAACGGCGGTTCGATGCTGCTGCACAACGCGCTGATCAGGCCGCTGAGCGGCTACTGGCTGGTGGCCAGCGACGGAGGCATCTTCCCCTTCGGCGACATGCCGGGGCTCGGCAGTACAGGGAATATCCGCCTGAATCAGCCGATCGTCGGCATGGCCATGACGCCGACGGGCCTTGGCTACTGGCTGGTGGCCTCGGACGGGGGGATCTTCCCCTTCGGTGATGCCGTGGGCTACGGCTCGACGGGTGGCATCCGGCTCAACAAGCCCGTCGTCGGCATGGCCGCGACGCCGGACGGCGGCGGCTACTGGCTCGTCGCCTCGGACGGCGGCATCTTCCCGTTCGGGGATGCGGGCGGCTACGGCTCCACCGGCAACGTCCGGCTCAACCAGCCCATCGTCGGCATGGCAGCGACGCCGGACGGCGGCGGCTATTGGTTGGTGGCGTCCGACGGCGGCATCTTCCCCTTCGGCGACGCGATCGGCTGGGGCTCGACGGGCAACATCCACCTCAACAAGCCGATCGTCGGCATGGCCGCCACGCCGGACGGCGGGGGGTACTGGCTCGTCGCCTCGGACGGCGGCATCTTCCCCTTCGGCGATGCGGTGGGTTACGGGTCCACCGGCAACATCAGGCTCAACCAGCCCATTGTCGGGATGGCCTCGACGTTCGACGGCGGAGGGTATTGGCTGGTGGCCTCGGACGGCGGCATCTTCCCCTTCGGCGACGCGATCGGGTTCGGGTCCACCGGCGGGGTGCGCCTCAACCGTCCAATCGTGGGGATGGCAGGCTACTAGCCGGCGCCGCCGCCCCCGGCGACCCCAGCCGAGGGGGCGGCGACAGGTTGCGACCGGCGGTACCCAGTGTGGTAGGGTGCCCCGGTCGCGGCCCGGACGCACCAATCCGATCCCGCCTCGACGCCCCGTGCGGCCCTCCGGCCCGGGGGCTCCGCGACCCGCCGCCCCATCGTGCGGCGGAACTGCCGAGCGCACTGTGTCCCGGTGACTCATCGCAGCACCGAGCGGCGTTGGCGCCGGGACGGCGAGCTTTTCGTCGACTCACCACACGGGAGTAGGTATTTGCGGTTTCCCACACGACTACGAGGGGTGGCGCTGGGCTTCGCCGTCCTCATCATCAGCCCGATCATCGTGGTCGCCGGTCGCCATGCGCCGGTCGCCGTCGCCTCGCAGCCGACCGTTGCGGTGACGGCACAGACCCCGCCCGACGCGTCGAAGGTGGCCAAGGTCTACGTCATCAACGACCCCGAGGTCCGCTTCTCCGACGCCACACCGGCACCGACCCCGGCGCCGACACCCGTCCCGACGCATCCGCCCACGCCCCGCGCGTCCGCGGCAGCGATCCCCGCAGGACCGCCGCCAGCTCCGGGAACCATCCAGGCCATCATTCAGCAGGCCGCCAACACGTACGGCGTGTCGTACTCCTGGATGCTCAAGATCGCCGAGTGCGAGTCGGGCCTCAACCCGCACGCGTACAACCCGGCCGGCCCCTACTACGGCCTCTACCAGTTCCTCATGTCGACGTTCCGCGCCAACGGCGGCACCGACATCTGGGACCCCGTCCAGCAGGCGAACATCACCGCCAAGATGCTGGCCCACGGCCAGGCGCACCAATGGGGTTGCGCGTAGGCCTCCCAACGTGACTCACAAGGGGCGAGGGCCGCACGGCTCTCGCCCTTTTTTCTTGCTCGCGAACGGCCCGGCGCCTCCCCCGGCGGGTCGCGCGAACCGCTACGATGCTGCGCACCCTCGCCGTCCGGGCAAGCCGGTCGAAGTCCGGCGCAGTCGCGCTACTGTGGCCGCCCCTCCCGGGGGTGGAAGCCAGAAAACCGGCGGTGCAGGGCCAGCTCGCGTACCTTCGCGCAAGAGGGAGAGTTGGGCATGGGCCCCTTCAGCTGGCAGGTGCTCACCGTCGCCGGGACCGGCTTCCTGCTGGGCGCCCGGCACGGGCTGGACTGGGACCACATCTCCGCCATCACCGACCTGACCACGCAGACGGCGCGTGGCGGCCGGCGCGACCTGCGGCTGGCCTTCTGGTACTGCATCGGGCACGGGCTGGTCATCGTGCTGTTGGGCGCGATGGTCGGTGTGCTCGGGCTCAACCTGCCGTCCGGCATCGACCGCGTGTTCGAGTCGGTGGTGGGCGCGACGCTGGTGGTGCTGGGCGCGGTGGTGCTCTGGCAGCTGGGGCGCGACCGCGGTGACTACCGCTTCGTCGGCCGCTGGCGGATGCTCGTCGCCGTGGTGCGGCGCGCCTGGGCGCGGGCGCGCCGGCGCGGCAGCGGGCCCGCGGGACCGCTCGACGATCTCGGTCCTCGCGCGGCGTTCGCCGTCGGAGTGCTGCACGGGACCGGTGCCGAGACGCCGACGCAGGTGGTGCTCTTCGCGTCCGCGGGGGCTGCCGGTGCGGGCGGGGCGGCGGTGGTGATCCTGCTCGCCTTCGTCACCGGCCTGGTGGTGTCGGATCTCGGCATCGCCGCGGTCTGGCTGGCCGGACGGCTGGGGTCCCGCTCGCTGCCGCGGGTGCAGCTGGCCCTCGGGCTGCTGACGGGGGCGTCGTCGCTGGCGGTGGGAACGCTGTTCATCCTGGGGCGCGCCGCGGTGCTGCCCGCGCTGTTCGGGGGGTGAGTCTCGAGCCATGGATCCTGAGCTGAAGAAGAACCGGCGCGGCGTGACCCTGGTGTTCACCGGCAACGGCAAGGGCAAGACCACCGCGGCGATGGGACTGGCCCTGCGCGCCGCGGGGAATCGCATGCCGGTGCGGGTGATCCAGTTCATCAAGGGATCCTGGAAGACCGGGGAGCGCACCGCATTCAGCGAATGGGTCCCCTCGGTGGAGATCGCGGCGGAGGGACGCGGCTTCACCATCGAGTCGCTGCGCGACCACGCCATCCCCATGGAGGAGCACGTCGAGGCCGGGCACAACGCATGGCAGAGCGCGGTCGAGGCGGTCACCTCGGGCCGCTATCGCCTCGTCGTGCTCGACGAGGTCCTCGGCTCGATCACCGCGGGATTGGTGGCGGAAGCCGACCTCGTGTCGCTGATGCGCAGCAAGCCGGCCGACCTGCATCTCGTCCTCACCGGGCGCGGCGCGCCGCAGTCGGTGATCGACACGGCGGACTGCGTCACCGAGATGCGCGAGGTCAAGCACCACTACCGCGGAGCCGGCATCCCGGCGCAGCGGGGGATCGAGTTTTGAGGCATCGCCTGCACGCGCCGCGCCATCCCAGCGACCGCTACGGCGACTTCGACGCCTGGGCGCCGAGCTATGACCGCAGCCCGCTGCAGCGGCTCTTCTTCGACCGCGTGCACGGCGAGGTGGTGCGCGCCGTCGTCGCACTGGTGCGCGGCATGGAGGCGCCCGTCGTCCTCGACGTGGGCTGCGGCACGGGACGGCTGCTGGAGCGGTTGCGCGAGGCGCTGCCGCAGGCCTCGCCGCTCGGAGTCGACGCCTCGCCGCAGATGATCGCGGTGGCGCGCGCCAAGCCGGCGCTTGCAGGGGTGCGTCTCGAGGTGGGCGAGTCGGAGTCGCTGCCGCTCGACGACGCCAGCTGCGACGTCGTGGTCAGCACGGTGAGCTTCCACCATTGGGCGCGCCAGGCGGACGGGCTGCGCGAGTGCAGGCGCGTGCTGCGGCCGGGCGGTGCGCTGCTCCTGGTCGACTTCTTCGCGCGCGGGCTGCTGGCGCCGGTGGTGCGCCGCGTCGCGGCTGGGCACGGCTCCGGCGTGCGCGACGAGGGCGAGGTGCTGCGCATGATCGCCGGTGCGGAGCTGCGGGCGCGGTCGCTGACGCGCGTCGGGCCGCCGCTCTCGCCGATGGGCATCCTGGCGGCGGCGCGGCCGTGATCGTCCTGCTCACCACCGCGGACACCGAGCTGCTCGCCCTGCGCGCGGCGCGGTCCTCGCTGCCCGGCGATTTCGTGCCGGTGCACGGGTTCAACCCCGCCGCCTGGGGTGCCGCGGACGTCGACGCGCGGCTGCTGCCCCTGCTCGACGCCGGTGCGCGCTGCGTCGCCCTGCGGCTGCTGGGTGGTCGGCGGGCGATCCCCGAGGCCTTCGACCGCATCGTGGCGCTGTGCCGCGCTCACGGGGTGGCGCTCGTCGCGTGGCCCGGAGACCGGCAGCCGGATGCGGAGCTGTCGGCGGTGTCGACGGTCGCGGCCGAGGTGGTCGGCGCCGGGTTCGCCTACCTGCTGCACGGCGGCGCAACCAACATGGCGCAGCTGCTGCGGCTGCTCAGCGATGCGACGTGCGGCAGCGCGCATGGCTGCGAGCCGCCGCGCGCGCTGCCCTGGGACGGGCGGTATCACCCCGCCGCGCCGTCCGCTGACGACGATGCGTGGTGGGCGGCCCACCTCTCCCGCGACGATCCGCGGCCGGTGGTGGGTGTGCTGCTGTACCGGGCGCACTGGATGACCGGCAACCTCGCCGTTGTGGATGCGTTGGTAGCCGCGCTGGAGGATGCCGGGGCGCGGGCGCTGCCGGTGTTCTGCTATTCGCTTCGTTCCGACAGCGGCGAGCCTGCCGCATTCGCCTGGCTGCGCGATCCCCACGGCGCAACGCTCTGCGACGCGCTGATCTCGACGCTCTCCTTCGCCATGGGCGAGCTTCCCATCGCCGGCCCGCAGGTGGCGGCGGAGTGGTCGGTGGCGGCGCTGCAGCGGCTCGGCGTGCCGGTGCTGCAGGCGATCGCCGTGACCCAGTCGCGCGCGGCGTGGGCGCAGAGCCAGCAGGGGCTGGCGCCCGTCGACGTGGTGATGAACGTCGCCCTGCCCGAGTTCGACGGACGGCTGGTCACCGTGCCCGTGTCCTTCAAGGAGACCGGCGCCGACGGTGCGGCGCGCTACGTCCCCGACGAGGAGCGGGTGGCGCGCTGCGCCGCGCTGGCGGTGCGCTTCGCCCGGCTGCGGCGGACGCCCAACGCCGCCAAGCGGGTGGCCATCGTGCTGAGCAGCTACCCGACGAAGAACGCGCGCGTCGGCAACGCGGTGGGGCTCGACACCCCCGCGTCGGCGGTGCGCCTGCTGCAGGCGCTGCGCGAGGACGGCTACGACCTCGGCGGCGAGCCCCTCCCAACCGACGGCGACACGCTGATGCACACGCTGCTCGCCCGCGGCGGCTACGACCGCGAGTACCTCACCGGCGAGCAGCTCGACCTCGCCGCCGGGTGGACGAGCGGCGCCGACTACGCCTCATGGTTCGGGTCGATCGCGACAGAAACGCAGGAGGAGCTGCGGCGGAGCTGGGGCGACCCGCCCGGCTCGCTGTACCTGCACCGGGGCGGCCTCGCATTCGCAGGCATGCACTTCGGCAACGTGCTGGTCTGCATCCAGCCGCCGCGCGGCTTCGGCGAGGATCCCGCGGCCATCTACCACTCACCCGACCTGGCGCCGTCGCACCACTACCTCGCCTTCTACCGCTTCCTGCGCGACCAGCTCCGTGTCGACGCCGTGGTGCATCTGGGCAAGCACGGCACCATGGAGTGGCTGCCTGGCAAGGCGCTGGGCCTGTCGGCGGCCTGCTTCCCCGACCTCTGCATCGCGGACCTGCCCTTCTTCTACCCCTTCGTCGTCAACGACCCCGGCGAGGGCACCCAGGCGAAGCGGCGGGCGCACGCCTGCATCATCGACCACCTCATCCCGCCGGTGAGCAGCGCCGACGCCTACGGACCGATCGTCGCCGTCGAGCAGCTCATGGACGAGTACTACCAGGCGCAGTCGCTCGATCCCGGCAAGCTGCCGCTCATCCAGGAGCGCATCTGGGACGCGGTGCGATCGGCCAACCTCGACCGCGACCTCGGCGAGGCGCAGCGCCCGCACGACTTCGACGGCTTCCTGCTGCGCATGGACGGCTATCTCTGCGAGATCAAGGATGCGCAGATCCGCAGCGGGCTCCACGTGCTTGGGGCGCCGCCGGAGGGCGAGGCGCTGATCGACATGATGCTGGCGTTTGCGCGCCCGACCGACGGCGGCGTGCCGGGCCTGTGCGAGTCACTGGCGCGCGCGGTCGGTCTGGACTACGACGCGCTGCTCGGCGACCGCGGCGCACCCCTTGCGCCGCACGGCTCGACGGTGGCGCCGCTCACCGGATCCTCTGCGTCGCAGCAGCATCGTGCATTGCAGCCCTGGTGCCAGGGCCCGTCTCGCGTCGCCGGCGACCTCGTCGAAGCCCTCCATGCCATGGCCCGCGACCTCATCGCGCAGCTCGCCGCCGCCGACTTCGATCCCGACGCCGCGACCCGGCTGCTGCATGCGGTGCTGGGTGCTGCCGAGGCGGAGGGCGCCGTCCGCGACGCCGAGCGAGCGCTGCACCATCTGTGCACGACGCTCTGGCCAGCCGTCCGCCGCACCTCGGACGAGATCTCCAACCTCCTCCTCGGCCTGCGCGGCGGGTACGTCCCCGCCGGCCCCTCCGGCGCACCCACGCGCGGCATGACCCACGTGCTGCCGACGGGCCGCAACTTCTACAGCGTCGACCCCAAGTCGCTGCCCACCGAGACGTCGTGGCGCGTCGGGCAGCAGCTCGCCCGCGCCGTCGTCGAGAAGCACGTCGAGGAGACCGGCGCAGGGCCGAAGACGGTCGGCATCGTGGTCTGGGGAACCTCCGCGATGCGCACCGGTGGCGACGACGTCGCCCAGGCCCTGGCCCTGCTCGGCGTGCGCCCGCGGTGGGCGCGCGAGAACCGGCGCGTCAGCGGATTGGAGGTGATCCCGCTGGACGAGCTGGGGCGCGCGCGAGTCGACGTCGTGCTGCGCGTCAGCGGCTTCTTCCGCGACGCCTTCCCCAACCTCATCCACCTCTTCGACGACGCCGTCCGGCTCGTCGCCAACCTCGACGAGCCCGACGACCTCAACCCCATCGCGGCCCGCGTGCGCGGCGAGGCGGGGGCGCTGGTGGCGCAGGGCGTCGACGCCGCATCGGCGATGGAGCGCGCCACCTACCGTGTCTTCGGCAGCCGGCCCGGTGCGTACGGCGCGGGTGTGCTCCCGCTCCTCGACTCCGGCGCCTGGCGCGACGACGCCGACATCGCCGCCGTCTACACCGCCTGGGGCTCGTACGCCTACACCAGGCAGCAGTACGGCGTCGCCGCCGCGGAGGAGTTCAGGGGCAGCTTCTCGCGCATCGCCGTGGCCATCAAGAACCAGGACAACCGCGAGCACGACATCTTCGACTCCGACGACTACCTGCAGTACCACGGCGGCATGATCGCCTGCGTGCGCGCGTTGACCGGCAGCGCGCCGCGCGCCTACTTCGGCGACTCCGCCGATCCGAGTCGCGCCCGGGTCCGCCTGCTCGACGAGGAGGCGCGGCGGGTGTTCCGTGCGCGCGTGGTCAACCCGAAGTGGCTGGAGGCGATGCGCCGCCACGGCTACAAGGGGGCCTTCGAGATGGCCGCCACCGTCGACTACCTCTACGGTTACGACGCCACCGCCGGCGTCGTCGACGACTGGATGTACGCGCAGGTCGCCGACGACTACCTCTTCGACCAGCAGTCGCAGGAGTTCCTGCGGCGCAGCAATCCCTGGGCGCTCAAGGCGATGGCCGAGCGCCTGCTCGAAGCGGCGGCGCGCAAGCTCTGGGGCGACGCCGACGAGGACCGCCTTCGCCGTCTGCGGATGCTCGCCGCGGAGATCGATGCCGAGCTGGAAGGGCGCATGCTGACGCGCGGTGGCGCGCAACCGGTGGCGCCATGACGCGCCTGCACAGCGCCACGGCTGTCCCGGTGGTGCTCGTCGCGCACGGCACCAGGGACGAGCGCGGCCGCGACGAGCTGCGCGCCCTGCGCGACGCGGCCGGCGCCGGCTACGCCGCCACGGTGCGCGTCGGCGTCATCGAGTATCCGAGCGGCGACCTGCAGCCGGTGTTCGCCGCCCTCGCGGACGCCGCCGCCGAGGCGCGCAGCAGCGCGACGCCCGAGGTGCGCCTGGTGCCGCTGCTGCTCTTCCCCGCCGGCCACGCGCGCGACGACCTCGGCGTCATCCTTCGCGGCGCGGGCCGCCTCCATCCGGGCGTGCGCTGGCGCTGCGTCCCGCTGCTGCGGCCGTCGCCGCCGCTGCTCACAGCGGTCGCCGCGCGCGTCGCCGAGGCCGAGGCGCGTCACGGCCTGCGTGCGGAGGCGATCGTGCTGGCCGGTCGGGGATCGTCGTCGCCGCATGCCAATCGCCGCCTGCCCGCCGTCGTCTGCGCCCGGCTGCACGCGCTCGACGGGCGTCCCGTGGTGCACGCCTTCGCCTCGCTGGCGCCGCCCGCCACCGACGGGACCCTGGAGCAGCTTCACGCGCAGGGCGTGCGCAGCGCGGTGGTGGTGCCCTACCTGCTCAACGCCGGACGCATCGCCGACCGCATCGGCGAGCAGGCCTGCGACTTCGCCGCCCGGCACCCCGAGTTCCGCCTTCTGCTCGCCGGCCATCTCGGCCTGCATCCCGCGGTCACCGCGTACGTCGCGGCGCGCGTGCGCGGCGAGCGCGGCACGGACGTCGACGTCGTGCCACGCATCGATGCGGCTCCGCGGGCGCAGCACCCGCGTCCCATCGTCGTGGCCGGCACCGCCAGCGGGAGCGGCAAGACGACTCTTGCGCTCGGCCTGATGGCGGCGCTGCGCCGTCGCGGGCTGCGCGTCCAGCCCTTCAAGGTCGGTCCCGACTTCATCGACCCCCTGCACCACAACGCGGTCGCCGGCCGCACCTCGCGCAACCTCGACACCGTCCTCTGCGATCCGCGCACCGTCACCGCGCTGGCCGCTCGCGCAATGCGCGCAGCCGATGTCGCGGTGGTTGAGGGGGTGCTGGGCCTCCACGACGGACGCCTGGGCGGCGGCGACCAGGGCAGCACCGCGGAGATGGCGCGTCTGCTCGACGCCGACGTGGTGCTGGTGGTCGACGCGGCGCGGGCGGCCCGCTCCACCGCCGCCGTCGCGATCGGCTTCCGCGACTACGACCCGCGCGTGCGCATCGCCGGCGTCGTGCTCAATCGCGTCGGTTCTGAACGTCATGCGCAGGCCGCTCGCGAGGCGGTCGAGGCGACCGGCATGCGCGTCCTCGGCTGCATCCCGCGCGACCCGGAGCTGACCCTGCCGGAGCGCTACCTCGGTCTGGTGCCCCCCCAGGAGCGCGCGCACCCGCCGCGCTGGGCCGAGGCGCTGGCGCGCACCGTGGAGCAGCACGTCGACCTCGACGCGCTGCTGCGCATCGCCGCACAGCCGGGCGGCCCGACCGCGCCGGCCGACGCCGATCCCTTCGCCCTCCCCGGTGCGCCGGCGCGGGCGCGCATCGCGGTCGCGCGCGACGCCGCGTTCACCTTCCACTACCAGGACGGGCTCGACCTCCTGGAGCTGCGCGGCGCCGAGCTGATCCCCTTCAGCCCGCTCGCCGACTCCGCCGTGCCCGCCGGCGACGCGCTGCTCCTGCCCGGCGGGTTTCCCGAGCGCTTCGCCGGGGTGCTGCGCGACAACGTCGCCATGCGTGCGTCCGTGGCTGCGGCGGTCCGCGACGGCATGCCGGTGGTCGCCGAGTGCGGCGGGGCCATGTACCTGGGCAGCCACATCACCCAGGAGGACGGCGAACGCTTCGCCATGTGCGGCGTGCTGCCGTACGGGACGCGGATGGCCAGAACCCGCCGCGCCCTCGGCTACCGCACCGCACGCGTGGTGCGCGACTCGCCGATCCTTCGCGCCGGCGAGGTGGCCCGCGGGCACGAGTTCCACTGGTCGCACGCCGACCCCGGCATCGTCGAGCACTCGGCCGCATACCACCTCGACGAGACCGGCGCGCGCGAGGGCCACGCGACACCGGCGCTGCTGGCCAGCTACGTCCACCTGCATCTCTGCGGCGTCCCCGCCGCGGCCGCGCGCCTCGTCGCGGCCGCTGAGCGGCATGGCGCGCGGCGCGCGGCCGGGGTGGTTCGATGACCGCCGAGCAGTCCGCCGGCGCAGGCATTGCGCTGCGCACCCACGGCCTGCCGCCGGACGAGATCATGCCGCTCAGCCTGCGGCGCCTTCGCGAGCGCTCCCCGGTGGCGCTTCCACCCGAGCCGGCGGCGAGCGTCGCGCTGCGCATGGCCTACGCGGCCGGCGATCCCGACCTGCTTCGCGACGTCGTCGCCCCGGTCGGCGCCGTGCAGGCCGCGCAGCGCGCACTGCAGCAGGGTGTGGCCGTCGTCTGCGACGTGGCCATGGTCGCCGCGGGAGTGCGCAGCGTCGTGGAGCGCCACGGGTCGCGGGTCTTCTGCGCGCAGGACGTCGCCGGCGCGCCGCTGTCCGACCACCACATCTCCGCCGCCACGCGCGACGCGGCCGCGACGTCGACGCGCACAGCCCGCGGACTGCTCAACCTCGCGACGCACTGGGACGGTGCGGTGCTGGTCATCGGCAACGCGCCCACCGCGCTGCTGGCGCTGCTCGACGCCCTGGCCGACGGCGCACCGCTCCCGGCCGCGATCGTGGCCACACCGTGCGGCCTGGTCGCGGCGGCCGAGGCGAAGGAGCTGCTGGCCGGCACGGCGCCGGCGCCCTTCATCACCGTGCGGGGCTCGCGCGGCGGCTCGGCCGTCGCCGCCGCCGCCGTCAACGCGTGCGCGCTGCTGTGACCACGCCGCAGGGTCTCCCCGAGACCACCCGCGGCGCGGCGCGCGCCGACGAGGAGGGCTACACGCCTGCGCCCCGGCGCAAGCGTGGCCTGCGCACCGGCTTCACCACCGGCGCGTGCAGCGCCGCCGCGACGCGCGCGGCCAGCCTCCACCTCGTCGACGGCCGACCGCGCGACATCGCCACCATCCCGCTTCCCGCGGGCTTCGAGCACACCTTCACCGTCGCCGAGACCGCGGCGGGCGACGGCTGGACGCGGGCCGTGGTGGTCAAGGACGCAGGCGACGACCCCGACGTCACCCACGGCGCCCGGCTCACCTCGACGGTCGCCTGGCGCAGCGACCCGGGACTGGAGCTGCGCGGCGGCGAGGGCGTCGGCACGGTAACGCTTCCCGGCCTCGGCCTCGAGGTGGGCGGCCCCGCGATCAACCCGGTGCCGCGGCGCATGATCACCGACGCGGCCCAGCCCGCCGTCGAGCTGGCGCAGCGGCGCGGCTGCGGCGTCAGCGTGACCATCGCCGTTCCCGGCGGCGAGGAGATGGCACGCAGGACGCTGAACGCCCGCCTCGGCATTCTCGGCGGCATCAGCATCCTGGGGACGACGGGGATCGTCGAGGCCTTCTCCACCGCATCGTGGCGCGCCAGCGTGGTGCAGGCCGTCGACGTCGCCGCGGCCAACGGCGTGACCCACCTCGTGCTCAGCACCGGCGGGCGAAGCGAGTCGTACGCGCGCAGGCGGTTGCCCGAGCTGCCCGAGATGGCCTTCGTGGAGATGGGCGAGTTCGCGGGACACGCGCTCGACAGGGCACGTGAGCACGGCATCCGCACGGTCACGCTGGCCGGCATGGTCGGCAAGCTGACCAAGCTGGCCCAGGGACAGTTCCAGCTCCACGTCGCGGGCGGCGGAGTCGACCCGGAGATGCTCGCCGAGGTGGCCGGGCGCGCGGGCGCCGATGCCGCGCTGGTCGAGCGGATGCGCCATGCCAACACGGCGCGGCACGCGCAGGAGATGGCGCTGGAATCCGGCCTGCGCCGCTTCTTCGACGAGCTCTGCCGCGCCGCAGCCGAGCGCTGCCGCGAGCGCACCGGCGGCACCGCGGAGGTCGAGGCGTGGTGCTTCGACCCCGACTCCGGCGAGCTGCTGGGGAGCGCGCACTCGTGAGCGCGCCGGCCGCCGCCAGCGTTCCCCCCGTCGTCGTCGTCGTCGGCGTCCCGCCGTCGGGGATGGACGCCGTCGACCCCCGCGGCCGCGCCGTCATCGACACCGCCACGCTCCTCTGCGGGGCGCAGCGCCACCTCGACGAGGTGCCCAGCCACGGCGAGGAGCGCATGGTGGTCGGCGACGTCGAGGCGTGCATTGCACGCCTGCGCAATCGTGGGGCGCACGAGCAGGCGGTGGTGCTGGCCACCGGCGACCCGCTCTGCTTCGGCATGGGCGCGACGCTGATCCGCGAGCTGGGACGCGAGCAGGTCACCGTGGTGCCGGCGACGTCGTCGGTGCAGGTCGCCTTCGCGCGCGCGGGCGTGCCCTGGCACGACGCCCGCATCCTCAGCGCCCACGGACGCCCGCTGGCGCCGGTGGTGCCGCACGCGCTCGACGCGCGGGTGAGCGCCATCCTCTGCGGCCCCGACAACCCGCCGCAGCGTGTCGCAGCGGCTCTCCTCGACGGTGGCATGGAGGACTGCCGCTGCGTCGTCGCCGAGCAGCTCGGCGGCCCGGTGGAGCGCGTGGTCGACGCCTCGCTGTCGGCGATCGCCGGCGGCCACTTCGACCCCCTCAGCGTTCTCGTGCTCGACCGCGACGGCGCTGCCCTGCACACCAGCGCGACGCGCGACTTCGGACGCCGGGAGGCGGAGTTCTCCCACGCGCGCGGCATGGTGACGCGCGCCGAGGTGCGCGCCGTCGGCCTGTCGCTGCTGCGCCCCGCCGGCGCATCGGTGATCTGGGATGTCGGTGCGGGCTCGGGCTCGATCGGCATCGAGGCGGCGGGGCTCGCGCCCGGCGCCCGCGTGTACGCGGTCGAGCGCGACGCCGAGCAGCTCGTGCACCTGCACGCCAACGTCGCCACGCACGGGCGCGGCGCCGTCGAGGTGTGCGACGGAGAGGCGCCCGATGCGCTGGCCGCATTGCCCGACCCCGATCGCGTCATCGTCGGCGGCCACGGCGGGCGGCTCGGCGAGATCCTCGGTGTGGTGCGGCGGCGCCTGCGTCCGGGTGGCCGCGTCGTCGCTCACTTCGCCACCCTCGACGGGGTGCTCGTCGCCCGCGCCACCCTGGGTGGCTGGTCGCCCCAGGTCACCGCGCTGAACGTCGCGCGCGGCGTCGACGCCGGCAAGTCGCTGCGCCTGCACGCGGAGGACCCCGTGTTCCTGGTCAGCGCGGAGGCGCCGCGATGAGCCCGGAGTCTCTTGACGCCCTCGCAACACGGCTGCTGCGCGACCATCCGCACCCCGGTGCGCTGTACGGCATCGGCGTCGGTCCCGGCGATCCCGGTTTGCTCACGTTGCGCGGTGCGGCATTGCTGCAGCGGCTCGACGTCGTCGCGGCGCCCCGCAGCGAGCGCGGCAGCGGCATCGCGCGCACGGTGGTCGCCGACCTCGTCGAGCCGGAGCGCCTGCTGGAGCTGCCCAGCGCCATGCCGCGCGAGAGCGAGGAGATCCTCGACGGCTGGAGAGCGCGCGTCGCGCCGCTGCTCGCCGCGCTGCACGAGGGCGCATCCGTGGGCTTCGTCACCGACGGCGATCCGCTGCTCTACAGCACCTTCGTGTACGCGGCGCAGGCGGTGCTGCAGCAGCGCGCGTCGACGGTGGTGCACGTCGTCGCCGGCGTCAGCGCGATGAACGGTGCGGCCGCCGCGGCGCGCGCACCGCTCGCGTTCGGCGCCGAACGGCTCATGGTGCTTCCCCTGGCGCGCGTCGACGACAGCGCGCTGCGCGCCGCCGTGGAGACCTCGGACGTCCTCGTCCTGCTCAAGGCGGGCGGGCACCTCGACCGCGTCAACGCACTGTCGGCGAGCCTCGATCCGCCCTGGTCGGTGCAGTACGTCCGCCGCGTGGGGCTCGACGGGGAGGAGGTGCGCGACCGCCTCGGCGACGCCACCGATCCCGACGACTACATGTCGCTGGTCATCATGCGGCGGCGCCCCGTCGCGGCGCTGGAGGTGATGACGCTGCTCGGTGGTGCCGATGCGCGCTGAGTGGACCCCGCGGGCGGGCACCGTGTACGTCGTCGGCGCCGGTCCCGGCGATCCCGACCTCATGACGGTGCGCGCGCAGCGCGTGCTGGCCGCGGCGGGGCTCGTGCTGTACGCCGATTCGCTCGTCGACCCGCGCATCTTCGACGCCCTCTCCGACAGCGCCGAGGTGCACGGCACCAGCGGCATGACCCTGGAGCCGATCGTGCAGCGCATGGTCGAGGCGGCGCGCGAGGGCATGGTGGTCGCCCGCGTGCACAGCGGCGACCCCGGCGTGTACGGCGCGGTGGCCGAGCAGCTGGCACGTCTCGAGGATGCCGGCGTGCCCTGGGAGATCGTGCCCGGCGTGCCCTCGCCGATGGCGGCGGCGGCGGCCCTGGGCTGCGAGATGACCGTCCCCGGCGTCACCCAGTCCATCGTGTTCTGCCGGGTCGCCGGGCGCACGCCGATGCCGGACGGCCAGGACCTGCGCGCCCACGCACGCCCTGGCGTGTCGCTGTGCGTTTTCCTCAGCGCGGGGTACGGCGCCGAGCTGGTCTCCGCGCTGCGCGACGGCGGCATCTCCGGCGAGACGCCCGCGGTCATCGCCGAGCGCGTGTCCTGGCCCGACGAGCGGATGAGCTGGGGCACCGTCGCCGATGTCGAGCGGCGGCTGCACGAGATGGGCGTGCGGCGCCATGCGCTGGTGCTGGTCGGGCCGGCCTTCGCGCGCGCCTCGACGCGGCTGCGCTCCTCGCTGTACAGCCCGGCGCATGCGCACGTCTTCCGCCCCCGTGGCGAGGGCGCGCAGTCGGGGCTGCGAGTTGCAGACAGGATCGTCCTCTACGCGATCACCGCGGCGGGCGCGGAGATCGCGGGGCGCGTGGCGGCGGCGCTCGACCTCCCCCCTGCCGACGTCCACCTCCCGTCGCGCCTCGCCGAGGCCGTCCCCGGGTCGACCGCGGAGTCGAGCTCCGCCCGCGCGGTGGTCGCCCGGCTGATGGGCGAGGCGGGCGGCGTGGTCCTGGTCATGGCCACCGGGGCCGCGGTGCGCCTGGCCGCGCCGCACCTCGCCGACAAGCTGCGCGACCCCAGCGTCGTGGCGGTCGACGACCGCGGTCGCTTCGCCGTCCCGCTGGCCGGTGCGCACGCGGGCGGCGGCAACGAGCTGGCGCGCCGCGTGGGCGAAGCGATCGGCGCCACCGCGGTGGTGACCACCGCCAGCGACGGGCGGCCCTGGCCCGCCCTCGACGACCTCGCCGCCCACCGAGGCTGGCGCGTCGAGGATCCCCGCCAGCTCGCCCACGCCGGCGCCGCGCTGCTCGACGGGGACCCGGTCGGGCTGGTCCAGGAGTGCGGGGACCGCTTCGACGACGCCGGCACCTGGCCCGACACCCTGCGCCGCTTCGGCGGCGTCGAGGCGCTGCGCCGCAACGCCTCCTCGCTGCGCGCCGCCATCCTGGTCAGCGACCGCGCCCTCGGCGAGGTGCCCTCCGGCTGGCTGCTGCTGCGGCCGCCCACCGTGGTGCTCGGCGTCGGCTGCGAATCCGGCGTGTCGCGCGCCGAGGTCGCCGCCGCCGTCGACGGCGCGCTGCGCGACGCGGGGGTCTCGCCGCTGAGCGTCGCAGTTGTTGCCACTCTCGACCGAAAGACGTCCGAGCCCGCGCTGCGGGCGCTCTGCGGCGAGCGCGGCTGGGCGCTGCGCGGCCACGCCGCCGACGAGCTGCGCGACGTCGACGTGCCCACCCCGAGCGAGGTGGTCTCCGCCGCCGTGGGCACGCCGTCGGTCAGCGAGGCGGCCGCGCTGCGCGAGGCGGGCGGCGGCGGCGCGCTCCTGCTCCGCAAGCAGGTGCGCGGCCGGGTCACCGTGGCGGTGGCCCGCCGCGACGCGGGAGTGGCCGCCCATGCCTGACAGCCCGGGACATCTCGCCGTCGTCGGCCTCGGCCCCGGCGACCCCGCCTACATGTGCGAGCGCGCCCGCGCCGCCCTGCGCGCCGCCGACACCGTCATCGGCTACCGCGCCTACACCGAGCAGGTGACCGAGTTCTGGCCCGACGCCCCGGTCGAGCCGTGGCCGATCGGCGCCGAGGTGGAGCGCGCCACCGAGGCCGTGCGCCGGGCCCGCGCAGGCGAGCGGATCGCCGTGGTGTCGAGCGGCGACGCCGGCGTCTACGGCATGGCCGGGCTCGTCCTCGACGTCCTCTACGACCTCGGCTGGGACGGCCAGGCCGACCCCGAGCTGGAGGTGGTCCCCGGGATCACCGCGGCCCTGGCGGCGGCGGCCCGGCTGGGCGCCCCGCTGGGCGTCGACTTCGCCGCGGTCTCGCTCTCCGACCTGCTGGTGCCCTGGGAGACGATCGAGCGCCGGCTCACCGCCGCGGCGGAGGGCGACCTGGCGCTGGCCATCTACAACCCGCGCAGCGCGGGCCGTCCCGAGTCGCTCGACCGCGCCCTGCGCATCCTGCGCGCCCACCGCCCACCGCTGACCCCCGCGGCGCTGGTGCACGACGTGTGCCGGCCGGGCGAGCGCGTCGAGCTGACCAGCCTGGGCGACCTCGACCCCACCGCCGCCACCATGACCACCCTGGTCGTGGTCGGCTGCTCGACCACCCGGCGGCGGGGGCGACACCTCGTCACCAGCCGCCCGTACGCACGGAGGACCGGGACGTGACGATTCTCGACCAGGCGCTGGCCGCAATCGAGCCGCTCGACGAGGCGGCCATGGCGGCCGCCCGCGCCCATCAGGACGACCTCACCAAGCCACCGGGCAGCCTCGGCCGGCTCGAGTCGCTGGCCGTGCAGCTGGCGGGGATCCGGCGGCGCGACGCGGCGCCGCTGGGACCGTGCGCCGTCCTGGTCTGCGCCGCCGACCACGGCGTCGCCGCCGACGGCGTCAGCGCCTACCCCGCCGAGGTGACGCCGCAGATGGTGCTCAACTTCCTCGCCGGCGGCGCGGCCATCAACGTCCTGGCGCGGCACGTCGGGGCGCGCGTGGTCGTGCTCGACGCGGGGGTCGCGGCCGACCTGCCCTCGCACGCCTCGCTGCTGGACCGGAAGGTGCGGCCGGGGACGGGCAACATCGTCAGCGGTCCGGCGATGACGCGGGCGGAGGCGATGGCGGCGGTCGAGGCGGGCGTCGCGGCGGCCTGGGCGCTGGCGGACGAGGGCGTCGAGGCGCTGGCGGTGGGCGACATGGGGATCGGCAACACCACGGCGGCGAGCGCGGTCGTGGCGGCGGTGACGGGAGCCCCGGCGGCGGAGGTGGTGGGGCGCGGCACCGGTGTCGACGACGCGGGACTGGCGCGAAAGGTGGCCGCCGTCGACGCGGCGGTGGGGCGGGCTGCGGCGCACCTCGACGCGGCGGACGGTCTCGCCGTCGTCGCCGAACTGGGTGGCCTGGAGATCGCGGCCATTGCCGGGGCGGTGCTGGGAGCGGCGTCGCGGCGGATGGTGGCGGTGATCGACGGGCATCCGGCGACCGCGGGCGCGCTGGTGGCGGCGCTGCTGGCCCCCGAGTGCACCGCGTACGTGGTCGGCGGGCACCGCTCGGTGGAGCGCGGCCATCGCCTGGCGCTGGCGCGGCTGGGGGTGGTGCCGCTCCTCGACCTCGACCTGCGTCTCGGCGAGGGCACCGGCGCATGCCTGGCGCTGGGGCTGATCCAGGCGGCGGCGCGGCTCAGCGCGGAGATGGCGACGTTCTCCTCGGCGGGGATCAGCGGTCCCACGGGGGAGGTCGACGACGGCCGGGGCACGGTGGCCCTGCCGGGCTGATGGGCACCCGGGCTCGCCGCCGCGACCACCACCGTCCGCCGGGACCGCGCGCCGCGCAGCCATGACCGCCGCCGCCGCGCCCCCGACCTCCGCGCCAGGCTCCGGCGTGGGCTGGCGCGCACTCGGGGCTCTCGGCTTCCTGAGCGTCCTGCCCCTGCCCGCCCGTGCACACGGGATGCCGACGGGCGTGACGCTGGCCTGCTTCGGTCCCGCCGGGCTGCTGCTCGGCGGGGTTGCCGCGGGGCTCGAGGTGGCGCTGGCGCCGGTGCTGCCGGTGGCGGTGCGGTCGGCGGTGGTGCTCGCCCTGGTGGTCGCGCTGAGCGGGGCGATGCACCTCGACGGGCTGATGGACAGCGCCGACGGGCTGTTCGGCGGGCGCACCCGCGACCGGCGGCTGGAGATCATGCGCGACAGCCGCGTCGGCGGCTACGGCATGGCGGCTGGGCTGCTGGTGGTGCTGGTGCAGTACGCCGCGCTGGCCTCGGTGGCCTCGCAGCGCGCCGTCGCGGTGCTCTGCGCCGTGGGGCTGTCGCGAGGGGCGTCGGCGCTCGCCCTGGGTGTGGCGAGGCCGGCGCGGGACGAGGGGCTGGCCTCGGTGTACTCGGTCGCACGGCGGCGCTGGGCGGGGCTCGCGGCCTTCGCCGTCGAGTGCGCGGCGACCGTCCCGCTCTGCGGGTGGCGCGGGGTCGCGGCGTGCGGGGTGGCCCTGCTCGCGGTGGGCGCTGTGGTCGCGCTGTTCCGGCGGCGGGTGGGCGGGATGACGGGGGACGGCTTCGGAGCCGTTGTCGAGCTCTCCCTGGCGGGGGCGCTGCTGTGCCTGGCCGCGCGGCCCTGAGCCCCAGCGGGCCGGCGGCGCTGGCGGTGGCGCTGGCCCTCGACGGCGCGCTCGGCGAGCCGCCCGAGCACGTCCATCCGGTGGTCTGGATGGGACGGGCGGTCGGAGCCATGGTCCCGCCCGACCCGCCGGGCGCGGGCGCATCCACGCTGCTGCGCGGCACGGCGGCCGCGCTGGCGGGGGCGGGGCTCAGCGCCGTCGCGGCGGGTGCCGTCGCCGCCGGTGCACGGCGCGGCCCGGCGGCGCTGCGGTCGGCCGTCGAGGGCCTGGAGCTGTGGCCCCTGCTGGCGCTGCGGACGCTGCTCCACGCCGCGGAGCGGGTCGCAGGCGCGCTGCAGGACGGTCACCTCGACCTCGCCCGCGAGGAGCTGCGCTGGCTGGTGGGCCGCGACCGCTCCGGGCTCGACGCGGGGCTGGTGGCCAGCGCCGCCGTCGAGTCGGTGGCGGAGAACCTCGCCGACTCGGTGGTGGCGCCACTGCTCTATGCCCGCGCCGGCGGCCCCGCCGCGGCGGCGGCACACCGCTTCGCCAACACCGCCGACGCCATGGTCGGCTACCGCGACCGGCACCGCCTCGGCGGCCGGGTTGCCGCCCGGCTCGACGACGTCCTGGGGCTGGTGCCCGCGCGGGCGACGGCACTTGCGGTCTGCCTGGCGGCGCCGGCGGGCGGCGGTTCGATGCGCGGCGGCCTCCAGGCGTGGCGCCGCGACGCCGGGGCGACCGCCAGCCCCAACGCCGGCCACCCGATGGCGGCGATGGCCGGCGCGCTGGGGGTGCGGCTGGAGAAGCCGGGGGCGCACGTCCTCAACGCCTCGGCGCGGACGCCGGACGCCGCCGACATCGGACGCTCCATCCGCATCGCCCGGGCGGCGACGGCGCTGGCTCTGGGCGGCGCCGCGGTGGGGCCGCGACTGCTGCGGACGGCTCCCCGGCTGGTCGCCGCGGTCCCGGGGAGGCTCGCCCCCAATGCCGCGTGATCCCCACCCCTGGCTCGCCCAGGTGGCCGACGCCCCCCACGGCGGCGTGGGCGGCGAGGGCCTCCTCGACCTCAGCGCCTCGATCGCCCCGCTGGGCCCGTCGCCGGCCGCGCTGGCGGCGGCGCGCGAGGCACCGGTCGACCGCTACCCCTCGCGGCGCGCCGGGGCGCTGGTGCGCGCCGTCGCCGCGGAGCTGCGAGTCGCCGAGTCGCGCGTGGTGGCAGGACCGGGCGCCGCCGACCTCCTCCTGCGCGTCGCCCTCGCCTTCCTCCGTCCCGGTGACACAGCGGTGCTGGTCGCGCCCTGCTTCGGTGAGTACGCCCGCGCCGCACTCGCCTGCGGAGCGCGGCTGGCGACGTGGACGGCCACCGCCGGCGACGGCTTTCGCCTCGACTTCCCCGGCGTCGCGGACCTCTGCCTGCGCAGCGACGCCGCCGTCGGCTTCCTGGCCCGCCCGGCCAACCCCACCGGCACGCCGGTGCCGATCGACGACGTCGCCGCGCTGGTTGCCGCGACGCCGCACACCACGTGGGTCCTCGACGAGGCGTTCCTGGACTTCTGCGACGACCGCCGCTCCTTCGCCGGCGCCGACGCCGTCGTGCTGCGCTCCCTGACCAAGGACCTCGCCCTCCCGGGCCTGCGCGTCGCCGCCGTCGACGCCCCGCCGCACATCGCCGAGGCGCTGCGCGCGCTCACCCCGCCGTGGTGCGTCTCCACCGCGGGCATCGCAGCGGCCGTCGCGGCCCTCGCCGACACGGCCCACCGCAACGCCACGCGCGACGCCTCGACGCGCGGCCGGCTCGCCCTGCACGCGACCCTCGACCGGCTCGGCGTCAGCCACACCGACGCGGCCGCGAATTTCGTCTGCGCCGAGGTGGGCGACGAGGAGGGTGCCGCCCGTGCCGTCGCGGCGCAGGGCATCCGCATCCGCGGGTGCTCCGACCTCGGGCTGCCGGGCTGGGTCCGCATCGCCGTCCCCCATCCCGACGACCTCGATCGCGTTTGCGCTGCGCTGCAATCCTCACTGGCCGGTGCGCCGCGGTGAGGCTGCTCCTGCTGCGCCACGGGCGCACCACGGCGCCGCCCGGCGCCCTGATCGGCAGCCGTGACGACCCACCCCTGTCCGACGAGGGTCGCGACCAGGCCCGCGCCGCCGCCGCGCTGCTGCACGGCCGTCCGTTGAGCGCCGTCGTCTCGTCGCCGTTGCGGCGCGCGCGGGAGACCGCCGCCCTCGCCGTCCCCGAGACGGCGCCGCGCATCGACCCGCGTCTCCAGGAGCTCGACTGGGGACGGCTCACCGGGCTCACCTTCAGCCAGGTGGAGGAGCGCTTCCCCGAGGCCGCGGCGGCCTGGCTGCGCGACGGCTGGCCCTCGCCGCCGGGTGGGGAGCAGCCGCAGGCGCTGTGGCGGCGCACGGCGGCCGCCGTCCTCGACCTGCAGGCATCGGGTCTGGACGGCGACGTGCTGCTCGTGTGCCACGGCGGGGTGATCCGCGCCATCGCCGGCGCGGCGCGGGGCCTTGGCCTGGCCGACGCCTGGCGGGTGCGCACGCCGCACGCGTCACTGCGCGTGCAGCGGGTGACGCCGCTTGCGCTGGCGCGCTGGCGGGCGGTCGTCGAGGTGCCCTGAGGTTGGCACGCGCACGCACCCTGATGCTGCAGGGCACGTCGTCCGGCGTGGGCAAGTCGCTGCTGACCGCTGCGCTCTGCCGCCTGTTCGCGCGGGAGGGGCTGGCGGTGCGTCCCTTCAAGGCGCAGAACATGGCCCTCAACGCCGCGGTCACCGACGACGGCGGCGAGATCGGCCGCGCCCAGGCGCTGCAGGCGCTGGCCTGCGGAGTTCCTGCCACCCGGGACATGAACCCGATCCTGCTGAAGCCCGAGACGGACTCGCGATCGCAGGTGGTGCTGCACGGTGAGGTCGTGGAGCGGCTGGGCGCCGCCGACTACCACCGCCGCAAGGCATCCCTGTGGCCCGCCGTCGTGGAGTCGCTCGACCGCCTGCGCGCCGCCTGCGACCTGGTGCTCATCGAGGGCGCCGGCAGCCCCGCCGAGGTGAACCTGCGCGACCGCGAGCTGGTCAACATGCGCGTCGCCTGCCACGCCGGCGCTCCGGTGCTGCTGGTCGGCGACATCGACCGTGGCGGCGTCTTCGCGGCGCTGCTGGGGACGCTCGCCCTGCTGCGTCCCGTCGAACGCCGGCACGTTCGGGCCATGATCGTCAACAACTTTCGGGGTGACCCCGCCCTGTTCGCCGACGGCGTCGACTTCCTGTCGCGCAAGGCGCGCATGCCGGTGCTCGGCGTCGTGCCTCGGGTCGAGGGGCTGCGGCTGCCCGAGGAGGATTCCCTCGGCCTGGAGAGCGCCTTCGCGGGCGCGGGCGGCCCGCACGCGCTCGACGTCGCGGTGATCCGCCTGCCCCGCATCAGCAACTTCGACGACTGCGACGCCCTGCTCCGCGAGCCCGGCGTGCGCGTCCGCCTGGTCGACCACGGCGACCTGCTCGGCGATCCCGACCTGGTGGTGCTGCCCGGCAGCAAGACCACGCGGGCCGACCTCGCTGCTCTGCGCGAGCGGGGGCTGGACCGGGCCGTCTCGGCGGCTCGCGAGCGGGGCGCGGCGGTGCTGGGAATCTGCGGCGGCTTCCAGCTGCTCGGGACGCTCGTGGCCGACGACGATGGGAGCGACGACGGCGCGCCCGGGAGCACGCCCGGTCTCGGGCTGCTGCCCACCGCGACGTCCATGTCGGGCGGCAAGGTGGTGCGGCCGGTGACCGGACGGGTCCTCCCCCGGCCGGGCCTGCTCGCCCTCGCGGCGGACGCGCCGGTGCGCGGCTACGAGATCCACGCGGGCCGCACCGCGCCACACGAGGCTGCGCTCTGCCTGCGCAGCGGCGACGAGGAGTGGGAGGACGGCGCCACCAGCTCCGACGGCTGGGTGGTCGGCACGCACGTCCACGGGCTGCTCGACGAGCCGGCGGTGCGCCGCCCGATGCTCCAGGCACTGGCCGCGCGGCGCGGGCGCCACTGGCGGCCCGGGCCGCCGGTGCCGGGCGTGGAGGCCGAGCTCGACCGCCTCGCCGACGCAGTTGCTGCCGCTCTCGACATGAACCTGCTGCACCGCATCGTCGAGGAGGGCGTGCCGTGAGCCGTCTGCTGCTCGTCATCGGCGGAGCGCGCAGCGGCAAGAGCGCCTACGCCGAGCGCCGGCTGCACGGCCTCGCCGACGTCGCCTACGTCGCAACGCTGCTTCCCGGCGACCCCGGTGTCGACGCGCGCATCGCGTCCCATCGTGCGCGGCGGCCTCAGTCGTGGTGGACGGTCGAAGCGGGCGCCGACGTCGTGGCCGCGGTGCGCGCCGCGAACGAGCACGACGCCCTGCTCCTCGACGGCTTCGAGCTGGCGCTGGCGCTCGCCGATCCGCCCGACGACGGCGCCGCGGCGCACCTCGCGGAGGAGGTCGCCGCGGCCGCGCGCTATGCCGCGCGGTCGCTGAGCGTTCTGGTCAGCGCCGAGGCGGGGCTGGGCGTGGTGCCGTCCTCGGCGGCCGGCGTCGCCTTCCGCGACCGCCTCGGCGCCGCCAACCAGGTGCTCGCGACCCACGCCGACGAGGTGGTGCTCGTCGTCGCCGGGTTGCCGCTGTGGATCAAGGGCGCACCGCTGTGACCGTGGTCGCTGCGGCGCGGGCCACCGTCCCCTCCACCTGCGGCGAGCTGGTCCAGGGCGTCGACTCCCGCGGGCCGCTGCTGGTGTCCCTGCCGATCGAGGTGTCCGGCACGGTCGAGGTTGCGCTGACGCGCAGTCCTGAGGTGGAGGTGACGCCGCGCCGGCCTCGCGCGGAGACGGCGCTGCACCTGGCGCTCGACCGCAGCGGGTGGCGCGGCGGCGCCCGGGTCCGCTTGGGCTGTGAGGTGCCGGTGGGACGGGGCATGGCGTCGAGCACCGTCGACGTCGCGGGCGTCATCGGCGCCGTCTTCGCCGCTGCCGGTCGCGCATTGTCCGCGCAGACGCTCCTGACCCTGATGACGGCGGTCGAGCCCAGCGACTCGAGCCCCTTCGCCGGCCTGTGGGCGGTCGACCACGTCGCCGCCACCCGCAGCTTCCCGCTCAGCTCGATGCCGCACGACTGGCGCCTCGTGGCAGTCGACAGTGGAGCTGCGCTCGACACGCTCGCCGCCCATCGCGCCTACGGTGCGGGCCCCCGCATCCCCGACGGCGTCGCCGACTCGCTGCGCCACGCCGGGTCGCGGGAGCTCGCGCGACTCGCCACCGAGTCTGCGGTCCGCAACCAGGAGCGGCTGCCCCATCCGGCGTTCTCCACCGTGCGTGCGGTGGCCACCGCAACCGGCGCGCTGGGAGTGTGCGTCGCGCACAGCGGGAGCCTCTGCGCCGCGATCTGCCAGGGAGCGGCGAGCGCCGGGCTCACGGCCGGGGCGCTGCGCTCGCACGGGCTCGCGTGCACCGGGGTTTGGCGGGTGGCGGCACCGGGGATGCGGGTCGAGGTTCGCGCTGCCGCTCCCGTAGCGACGGGGCGCTGAACCACCGCCGGGCAGACTCCTCCCTCAGCGGGAGGCTTCGTAGGAGATGCGGGGGTCGGCCCAGGTGTACGCGAGGTCGGCGATCAGGTTGCCCAGCACGACGAAGACGCTGAGGATCAGCAGGATGCCGAGCAGGATCGAATAGTCGTTGGCCGTCGCGGAGTCGACGAAGAGCCGCCCCATGCCCGGCCAGTTGAAGACGAACTCGGTGACCACCGCCCCGACGAAGAGCTGCGGGATGTCGAGCCCCATCAGGGTGATCAGCGGCAGCAGCGAGTTGCGCATGGCGTGGCGGAGCACCACCCGCCTGTCGGCGAGACCCTTGGCACGCGCGGTTCGGATGTAGTCCTGCGAGAGCACCTCGAGCATCGAGGAGCGGACGTAGCGCGCGTACTGCGCGATCGACTGCACCGCCAGGACGATCACGGGTAAGACGAGGTGCCAGGCGAGGTCGAGGAGGCTGTTGTTGTTGTTGGAGTGCATCCCACCCTCGGGGAAGATGGTGGGAAAGCCGTGCTCGTGGGGGAAGACGGCGAAGGCGAAGATGAGCATAGAGCCGAACCAGAAGTTCGGCAGCGAGATGCCCACGAACGACAGCGTGGTGACGACGTTGTCCATCTTGCTGTACTGCCGCACCGCGCTGAGGATGCCGATGGGGATGGCGATCAGCAGGGTGATCACGTAGGAGCTGCCCATCAGGATCGCCGTGTTGCCGATGCGCAGGCCGATGGCGTTGGCCACCGAGGTGTGCTGCGTCAGCGAGTCGCCCAGGTCGGGAGGCCACTTCAGCAGGTTGCTGAGGAAGGTGCCGTACTGGACGATGAACGGCTTGTCAGCCCCGAACCGGTTGATGATCGCCTGGATCTGAGCCGGGCTCTGGTTGGGCCGGTTGATCAGGAACGCGTAGGGCTTCTCGGGCAGCGCCCAGAGCAGCGCGTAGACCACGAAGGTGATGACCACGATGGTCAGGACCCCGAGGAGCAGGCGGCGAACGATGTACCGCCACATCTACGTGGATGCCTCCGGGCGCGCGGACGCGTACTGGGCTGGGGCCATCAGCGCTGGCGAGTATACGGCCGGGGGATGGCCGGGGCCATCACCCTGCCGGGGGACGAACGGATGCTCGTCCCCGTCTACGTGGACCTGCCCCGAATCCGCCGCCGGACGATCGTCAGCCCGGCCGTCGCCGCGAGGATTGCGGCGGCAACGATGAGGAGCCAAGACCGGCCACCCGTCGAGCCGGTGCTCGCGGAACCGGTCAGCGCCGCAGCGCCGTTGCCGGGCCCCGCGCCGTTGCTCGTGGCGCTGGCGGCGCCTTGTGCGCTGCCGGCGTCCGGTGTGGGCGATGCCGCCCCCGGTGCGGCGCTCGCGCAGGCCGCGGAGCATCCACCCGACCGCGCACCCTGCACGGCGCCGTGCGACCCGACGGCGGGGCAGAACGCCCGCCATGTCTGCCCGTCGGTGCTGCAGAGCAGGCCGCCCTGACCCTGGTTGGTGAGGTACGCACCGAAGATCCTGCCGTCCGGAGCGACGGCCACCGCCAGGGCACCGTCGTCGAGTGGGCTGGGCGATCCGACGGCCTTCCATGTCGTGCCGCCGTCTGACGTGCGGTAGACACCGCCGGAGCGCTTCATGCTCTTGCCGGAGCCGAACACCTGCATGACGGCAGCGTAGGCAACCCGTGTGCCACTCTCCTGGTAGTGCGGCGCCAGCGCGAGCATCGCCGTCGACGTTGCGGTGGCGCCGGACAGGCCGACGGGGACGGGAGCGAACGTCCTGCCACCGGTGGTCGTCTTGAAGATGCCCGACGCCGTCTGGGCGAACGCCACACCGTCGCTCGCGAACCCGGTCGACAGGTACAGGTTCGGCGGTCCCGCCATCGGGCCCGCGCCGTTGAGCACGGCGGTGCCGCTGCACGTGAGGTTGGTGTCGCACGTCTGCACGGCCGGGAGTCCCGTCTTGGGGTCGGATCCACCGAGCAGCGCCGGAGGATTGCCTCCGCCCTGCGGGAACGATGGCGAGTACGCGAAGTCGGAGTCGCCCATCGCACCGCCCGAACCGCTGACGTGCTGGGCCTGCGACCCACGCAGCACGTAATCCGAAGACCCCGCGACGGCGATCGCCTGGTCGTGCGCATACGACGGCGCCGGCGTCGGCGTCCCGCCGTTGGGGCCGACGGCCCTCCACGTGTTGCCGTAGTCGTCGCTGCGCAGGACGCCGTTGTTGGCAGCTCCGAACAAGGTCTCGTGGCCGGCGCCGTCGACGGCGATCAGGGGATGAATGCCCGCCCAGCCCTGCGCCGCAGCCTGCTTCCACGTGTAGCCGCCGTCCCGGCTGACCCAGATGTGCGAGCAGTTGGTCTTCGACGGGCAGCCGCTCAGCGACGCCGATGCCGCAACGACGGTGCCCGTCTGCTCGTACGCCGGCGACACGGCGATCCAGATCACCGCCTCGTTGCCCACCGCGCTGGGCGGAGGCGTGGGCGTCGGTGTTGGCGGCGCGGCCGTCGGTGTCGCCGCAGCGACGTTTATGCCCGTCACGGCGAGCGGGAACACGCCACTCGCCACCGCCGCCACGAGCAGCAGCGTGCGACGGCACGTCCTCCGCGAATTCCAACCTCTCATCCTCATCTCCTTCCTTCCCTGCGCGCCGGATCAGGTCATTGCATGAGCCGGTGCGCGATGTGTTTGCGCAGCACCCTCGCCGAGGTAGGCGGCCATGAGCTTGGGGTCGGCGAGGAGGTCGGCGGAGCGACCCTGGAGGACGACGTGTCCCTTGGCGAGGACGTAGGCGCGGTCGGTGTTCTGCAGGACC
>Ga0070741_10002751_pt1 | contig 45948 bp, 40 predicted proteins | sample Coa_R1_4_FD_66440 | JGI IMG/M metagenome (GOLD analysis project Ga0070741, IMG submission 66440) | Surface soil microbial communities from Centralia Pennsylvania, which are recovering from an underground coalmine fire - Coalmine... | ecosystem: Environmental > Terrestrial > Soil > Unclassified ... | reverse complement strand
TTTTCTGTGGTATGCTAGTAAAAGGATGTTGAGAGTGCCTGGTAAAGCGGGTAATTTATTGCCAGGTTTTTAATTTGGGTAGACACTCCCAGCCGTGTGGATCAATCTCACGCAGCCTGCTGCTGAGGAGATACGTCAACACCGTTGGGAGGGATTACCTTAATTTGGCTTCTCTATGAGGTTTAGAGTCCCTAACACAACTTGGCTGTCAGGCTCTCCCCTCACCCCGGCCCTCTCCCTGCAAGGCAGAGGGAGTACGGTTTTGTTAGACGCTCTTAATGTCCCGGTGCGGGCGTGCTCAAGCCCAACGTGCCCTTATCTGGAGTGTCTGCTATGTTGCGTACCCAACCTATGTCTCATTACTTTTCAGCGTCAGGCTGCCCGGCCACGATTCTGCTTATCGCTCTTAACATCGTCACCTTCTTTCTGGGCGTCATTCCCCAGACTCAGGATAGGCTGCTCAATCTGGTTTTCTTCAGCAGCGCCTGGCAGGAGCGCTTCTGGACCCTGGTGACCTGGCCGTTGATTGGACCTCGCCATCCCCTGTTTCTGTTGTTTGCCTGTATCTGGGCCTATTGGGTCTGCGGCAGCCTGGAACGAAGCTGGGGCACGCGGACGTTTGTGGGCTTCTTTCTGGCCGTTTCCGCGCTGACGGCCCTGACGACCTGGGCCGGCGCACAGCTTTTGGGGACGCAGGCCGCGCTGGCGAGTGTGTGGGTGGCCCTGGCGGCCCCCACGGTGGCCTGGTGCACGATAAACTCTCGCGAGTCCGTCAGCCTGTATGGGCTGCTCACGATTCCGGCTCCCTTGATGGCTTTGCTGACCGTCGTGCTGGTATGGTTCGAGGTGGGGCCGCCCCTACTTGGGCTGTTTGCGCTTTCCGGCTGCGCGGCAGCTTATGCCTATGTCCGCTATGGCCGTTCTCCCTATCGGGGCTATGCCACGGTGCGCAGGCCCTGGGAGAAAGCGCCGGTGTTACGCCTGCGCACGTTTGCGCCCGAGCGTGAGGCGGCGGAGAGGGGTGGATTCGCTCCCTTGCGCTGGTGGAGAGCCTGGCAGGAGCGCCGGCAATTGGCCCGGCTATACCGGCGTTCCCGCTCGGTAGACCAGGAAGGCAAGGACAACCGCTAGCGTAAGCCGCGTTCGGCTATTCTGACGACCTGGCTTAGCGCAGCGGGTAGTCTAAACCGTTTGGTCCTCGCCTATCGAGCGGGCTCTCTGCCGACGGTCTTGGGCGTGAGGCTGCGGTTATGAAGGGACTGTTCCAGGTTCGGGCGGAAATCGGGAGAGGCCGTCCGGGCCGCTTGCCGGAGCGCAGAGAGGGAGGCGCTGCCCGGAATCCGCTCCAGCGCCATCCGCGCATCCTCGCGAAGCTCTCGGTCGGAGAGCAGCCGGGCCAGGCCGGGCACGATCCGCCCATCTCCGGTGAAACCGAGCAGGTAGAGCGCATCGGCCCGTACCATGCGCGGGTGCGGCGTCTGTGCCACCTTTAGCAGCTCCACGGAGACGGCGTGGGCTTCCGCGCCGGCGCCGGGACGGGCTGCATGATGCGCAATGGTTTCCATCGCCCCAGAGGCCGCTTTCGCTACGCCTTTATCCGGGGAGGCTGCTAACTCTCCCAGCGGCACGACGGCCTCCGCGCCCATTGGCCCCGCTTCACGCCATGCCTTGTACCGCACGTCGGCATCCGGCGATTTGATTTTTTCTAAAAACGCAGCAATTTCCGCCTTCATTCCAATAGAATCTCCTTGTGGGTGTTCAGGGCCGCGCGCCGGCAATCTTTAGGTGAATGCGATACAGCCCGGTGCTTGCCGTGATATAGAGGGTCTTGGCGTCGGAATCGCCCCAGGCGCAGTTGGCCGCCACCTCCGGCACGGCGATGACGCCCAGGCGCTTGCCGGACGGCGCAAAGACCTGCACGCCGCCCGATCCGGTGCAGTAGACGTTGCCGCGCGAGTCCACGCGCATCCCATCGGGAACGCCGGGCTTGTCGCCATGCATGTCGGCGAACACGCGCCCGTTCGCGAGCGTGCCGTCCGGCCTGACGTCAAACACGCGAATATGCTGGCGCTCCGAATCGTCAATATAGAGCCGCTTCTCATCCGGCGAGAAGGCCAGGCCGTTGGGCCGCACGAAATCCCGGACCAGCAGCGTGAGCTTGCCGTGCGGGGTCAGGCGATAGACGCCGTAGAAGCCCAATTCCTCCTGCTCGGGCTTAATGCCGTAGGGCGGATCGGTGAAGTAGATGTCGCCATTGGACTTGACGACCACATCGTTGGGGCTGTTGAGCCGCTTGCCTTCATAGCGGTCGGCGAGTACGGTCACGGCGCCGTTGGGCTCGGTGCGGGTAACCCGGCGGCTGGTATGCTCGCAGGAGATCAAGCGTCCCTGTCGGTCCAGCGTATTGCCGTTGGTGTTATGGGAAGGCTTGCGGAAGACGTCCGGCGGCGCGCTTCCCTTCCATTCGTAGAGCGTGTCAGCGGGGATGTCGCTGAAGATCAGCGTGCCCCGGTGCGTCCAGATAGGGCCCTCGACAAACTGGAAGCCGCCGGCGACCTTCTCCAACTGCGCTCCTTCCGGCATGATGTCCGACCAGGACGGTTCCGCCGGTTCGCCGGTGGCCGCCGCGATCATGAAAGCCGCCAGCAGCGCCAGGACGCCGCTATGCATTAGCAAAGTCAGCATGTCTTCCTCCGTTGGCCACTACCCAACCGACCTCACCCAGTGGCCCTCACCCCCGGCCCATTGCCAGGGTCGGCAGGGTTAGGGGCCCTGCCTCCGCCTTGCCACAGCCCTCCGCCTGGCGACCCCCGGCGCTGCGGGAGAGGGGAGAGGCTCCCACCCCCTTCCCCACTGCCAGGGTCGGCAAGGTTACGGCCCTTGCCTCCGCCTTGCGACACCTTGCGATCCCCAAGAACAGGGGAGGGGAGACGAGAAGCTGGGTCACCCCCTTCCCTCCCAGGGAAGGGGGCCGGGGGATTAGGATGCTCTACAAGTGCCAGGGTGCGCGGTAGGGCTGGGCGAGCATCCGGTTGGCTTCCTCATCGCCGATAAACCGGTGATTGACAGGGTCCCACTGTAGCTTGCGGCCCAACAGATAGGAGATGTTGGCGATGATGGGCAGGATAATGACGTTGTAGCCGATTTCAACGGACATGACCGGCTTCTCGCGCGTGCGGATACAGCGCCGCCAGTTCTGCCGGTGGCGCTCCGTCGGGTCGGGGGAGGGGTCGGGATCAATATAGACGTGCTGGCCGTCGGCAGGCGGATGGTACTGCTTGGCCTTATCCTCCGTGTCGGTGCCCGCATCGCCACCGGAGACGATCAGCGTGTCCCGGTCGCCATAGTATTTCGCGCCCCACTCGATGCCATTATAACGCGCGCCCGGCTGGCTCCAGGTCAGCGTCCAGTCCGGATCTTTGAATTCCCACTTCACTTCCATCGTCACCGGCACATCCCAGACGCCCTCTTTGGCCGGCTCACCGGTTGCCTCCACGCTGACCGGCCCGGCGTTGTCGGCGTTCATGCATAGCATCACGATGCTCAGCACATGGTTGCCCCGGTCGCGGATAAAGCCGGCGCCAAAATCCATCATCCAGCGGAAGTTGAAATGGACGTAGACCGGGTTATAAGGCCGCCAGCGTGCCGGGCCAAGCCACAGATCCCAGTCCAGCTCGGGCGGAGGCGCCTTCTCCTCGCCCCAGCCATCGGTGAAGTTGGGCGTGTGCCAGACCTCCACATGCGATACCTTCCCGATCTGGCCGTTGCGGATATATTCGGCGGCGATTTTGGCGTTGGGGTTGGAGCGGCCCTGCGCGCCGATCTGGACCACGCGCCCGTATTTGTTGGCGGCGTTTACCATCGCCTGGCCTTCCTGGATGGTCTTGCAGGTCGGCTTCTCGCAGTAGACATCCTTGCCGGCCTGGCAGGCGTGGACGGTCATGATGGCGTGCCAGTGGTCGGGCGTGCCGATGGTGATGGCGTCTATATCCTTACGGTCGAGGATGTAGCGGTAATCTTTGGTAAGCAGCGGCGTGCCCTGAACGGTCTTGGCGACCTCGGCTAGATGGTTGGCGTCCACGTCGCAGAGCGCGGCGGCGGCATCGGGCACGACATGGCTGCGGCCCATCCCGCCCAGGCCGATGTGCCCATAGACGATCCGATCATTGGGGCCGGGGCGGCCCGGCCTCGCCAGTATGCCGCTGGGGAGGACATAAGGCATCGCGAACGCCGCTGCTGAGGCCGTGGACGCCTTGAGAAATTTTCGTCTTGAAATCTGCTTTTGTCGTTCCAACGCTGGAAACCCCCTTCTCCGCTCTCCTTACATAAACAAAAGTTAGACGCCAACCTCTGATCTCCTCCTGTTTTCTCCTTCTGGCAGGGTCCTTCCGTTTGCCCTGTACTCGCCGCCGGGCACGGAAAGTACCCGGCTATGGGGCCTAACGGCCAGGCGTCCTGGCGGACGCCCAGCAAAGCCAGGAGTTTCCGTCCGAAGGACGGTCGGCGGCGCAGCCGCCCTCTAGACGGGTATTTTCCATGCCCGGCTAGGACCGGGGTTTTCAACCCCCGTCTGTGTGGCCTTCGGCCAAGCGACTGCAAGGGACGGCGCTACGACTGCTAGGGTCGGAACTGGGCACGCTCGACTGCCAGGGACGCCGCTCAACGGCTCGCGGCTCTGCCTGGCGATCTCCGCCTGGCGATACTCGCGCCTCTGCCTTGCGACTGGCGGACACCAAAAACGCAAAAACATCGAGAACGGAAGGACCTGTTCTTGTAGACGATTAGATTTGCAAAAGTCATTAGCAGCCCGAAAAGAAAACGGAAGGATTCTGAGAGGAGCGCCGTGCCGCTCGGTGAAGGGTTTTTGCGCGGAACTGTCGAAAGGATGCTTGCTGTTCGCTACGCGACGCGCTGGGAAGGTTCCGGGAACTCCTATCCGGGCTCTGTCTTCTAATTTGTGAAGGGAAGAACGTATGTCGCGGAAAGCCGTTCGTCAACCAAGGCCAAAAGAGAAACAACCGCCGAAGCCGAACCTGCCGCAGCACAATCTGCCGGCGCCCTATGCGCGCCTGCTGACAATGGGGCCGGGGGAGTTCGGTAAGGAATATGACGCCATTGCCGCCGAGCTCAAGCAGGGAGATGCCCGCGCTGCCGTTCAGAAGCTGGTGGAGATGGCGCAGGATGAGTCTTACTACGACTACTGGAGCGAGCAGCATCCCGAAGACCCGCGCCAGTGGACGCGCCTGCACGCGGTCAGCGTACTTTCGCGGATGGGGGAGGCGGCGCAGGCCGCTATCGAGCCGCTGCTGCCGCTGCTTGGCGAAGAGGACGACTGGCTGCGCGAGGAGATGCCCTTCTTCTATGCGGCCATGGGCATCCCGGCCATCGAGCCGCTCACGGCGGTTTTGACCAATCATGAGGCCGATACCTATCTGCGCGCCGGCGCGGGCGACGCTCTGTCCGAAATCGCCCAGGCGCATCCAGAGACGCGCGATGAGGTGATCCGGCGCCTGGAGCAGGCCCTGATGGCCGAGCAGGAGGATGACTCCCTAGCGGCCTTCCTCATCATCAACCTGCTGGATGTGGGCGCCAAAGAGTCGGTGCCCCTGATCCGGCAGGCGTTTGAGGAGGGGCGCGTGGACGAAGGCATCGTCCAGATGGCCGATGTGGAGGAGCATTTCGGCCTGCCGGTTACGACGCCGCGCAAAGCCTGGAGCGATCTCTTCGACGAAGCGGAGGAGGCAGAGGAGGACTGGGACCTGGGCGAGCCGGGGGAGATGGAGGCGGCGCCGCAGGAGAGTATGCAGCCCTACGTGGCGCCGCCGAAAGTCGGGCGCAACGAGCCCTGTCCCTGCGGCAGCGGCAAGAAATATAAAAAGTGCTGCGGCGCCTAGCGGGCAGGAATTAGGACCGAGGTCGCGAAATCAATTGAATGTTGATGCTTGATTCCTATAGCTAATACGTGCGGTCTCCCCGAGGCCGGAAGTGGATAGATAGTAGCATGGAACAACTGGTCGCGTTTGGATTATTGGGAATCGGCCTGGCGCTTCTGGCGGCGGGGATCGCCCTGGGCGGCCTGTCCCGAATGCCTTTGGAGATGTGGATGGCGGTGTTGAGCGTCCTCGGCCTGGTCGGGATCGGCAAATCGGCCAAGCGTCTGTTACAGGATTGGCTGGATGAGCCGCGCCTGCGTCGGACACAGCGGCGGGCCTCGCCGCTGGCGGCCTCGCTGGTGCCGCAACTGCTGAGCGATTACACGCCCGTCGTCGTTGAGGCGGCGGAACAGTTGGGCACGGAGCGGGACACCACCGCCGTTCCCGGCCTATTGCGCGCCCTGGAGTATTGCGTGGACACCCAGCGTCCCGGCTGGCGCGACCGGGCTGAGGCGCTTGCCAACGCGCTGGGCCGGATCGGGGATTGCCGCGCGCTGGATCTGCTCTATCGCCTGGAGAACGTGCGCGGCATCGGCTTTATCCCGGCTATCCGCAGCGCGATCACCCGCATTGAGCCGCAGGCCACGCTGCTGCGGCCCGGCTGCATCGGCCTGCCCATGCCGGAGACGCTGCTGCGGCCCGCACAGGCCCGGCATGCTGCCGAGGAGCCGAAGCTGTTATTGCGCGCCGCGGAGGCCGAAGAGCCTTGATCGATTGGGGGAAGGGGATCCTCCTGCCTGGGCGTCGTTTCGGCGCGCTGGCGGCTGTCGCGCTATGCAACCCGGTGGGGACAGGCGCATGGCGCGCGGCAGGGCCGCCCACTCCTCCCACGCCTCTGGCGCGACTGCGGCACGCCTATGCGCTCGACCGTATGGAGACAATGCGCCGCTACACCGAGGCGCACGCCATTGTGAGGGCGCGCGTGGAGATGTGGCTGCCGGTGCATAATGCGTTTCGTGTGGTCAGCTACTACCGGGGAGAGCGCACCTACGAGCGGATCGCGATAGGCAGCTTTCTGGGCGAACGATGGTATGATCGGGCGCGCAAGGTCGGCTGGGAGCGGCACGGCGGCTACGTCAACGATCTCGCTCCGACCGATCTTCTGGAGGCACGACAGGCCCAGGCCCATACCTTTCGCCTGCTGGCAGATGGGGAAAAACCAGGCGCGCAGGCGATAGATAGGGGCCTGCGGCGGCTGCCGGACGGCACGACCGCGCGCCGCATCCGCTTTGTTCCGCCGCCCGCGCCTTCCCCCGCAGAGGCCAACGCCCCGGAAGCCGTCCCCACCGACTTCTACCTTGATCCCCGTACCGACCGCCTGCGCGCCATCGGATATCGGGACCGCGACCCGCATCGCGGCGTGCCTGCCGAGACGATTATGGTGATCGCCTCCTGGATGCCGGCGACCCCGGCGCGGCCATTTTCCTATCCGGGCGTCCTGCGGGTCTATCAGGACGGCAGGCTGGCCCAGCGCATCCAGAACGAGACGGTGGACTGCCAGACGCCCCTTGCCGACGACCGCTTTGCCAGGCCGGTAGAAGCCGACCATTTCAGCCCGGCCTCCCGTTTGCCCACGCGCGTTCCTTTGGATTTCGTGCACGGCTACTGCGTCGTGCCGGTCTACGTCAACGGTCAGCGGCGGGCAAGCCGTTTCCTGCTGGATACCGGCGCGGCCTCCACCACGCTGTCTCGCCCGCTGTCCCGCCGATTAAGGCTGCGCCTGGGCGCTCGTATCACCAACTACAGCGGCCTGGGCAATTTTGCCAGCCGCCTCACCCGCATCCAGAGCCTGCGCGTCGGCGGGGCCGAATTGCGCAGCCTGCCGGTAGATGCCGTCACCGACAACGCCCTGGATTCGCTGGCTGCCGCCGTCGGGGAGCACCTAGACGGCATCCTGGGCAACGACTTTCTGCGCGCCTTCCAGATGACGCTGGACTATGGCGGGGCGAATGGCCCGGTGTTGAAGTTCCAGCGCCCGGACGCGCCCGCGCCGAGCGGTACGCGCGTGCCTTTCTTCTTCTCTGGGGGCGCTCCGGCGGTGATCGCCCGCATTCCTGGCGGCGCGGACATCTCCATGACGGTGGATACCGGCGCACCGACGACCTGGCTGCCCCCGCGCTACGTCAATTTGCTGCCCGCTGACCGCTGCGCCGTTTGGTTCGGCTTTGCTGGCGAGCCGGCAGGCACACGCCTGGTCTGGCTGCCGGAGATCACGCTGCCCGCCGCGCCGGACATGAAAACCGGGGCAGTGCTGCCGCCGAGCGCATCCACCGCTGCGCCAACAGTGCCCCTCGTGGCTCCATCGGGGCCGCTCGCACGCTCGAAGGGCGTGACCCTGAGCGGACAGGTCGCCTGGTCGGTCGTGGTCCCGCGCACCTCTGGCCCGACCGGCTCCCTGCTGGCCGATGAGTACGAAGGGCTGTTCGGCAGCGACCTGCTGCGCTACTTCCGCATCACGTTTGACTTTCGGCGCGGCGCACTGGTCTTTGAGCCGCTGTCGCAACCGGCGCTCAGTCGCGGGGATGCCGTAGGACTGGGCATCTGGCCCGACTTCAAGCCATTGCAGATGGGGAGAAGGACGCTGCGGCGCGTGTTTGTGGAGAAGCTCTGGCCCTTCTCGCCGGCGGCGCGCGCTGGGGTGCGCGTGGGCGATGAGCTAATGGAGGTGGAGGATCGGCCGATCTATTCTCTGACCGAATCGGAGTTGGCCGAATACCTGTGGGGCGGGCAGGAAGGGCGATCCGTGCGCTTGCGCATCCGCCGGCGTGGGGATGTACGCCGCATCGTAGAGGTGGAGTACCGCCGCCTCTTCTAAGAGAGGCCGCCCGGCCCTGATGAACCTTGACTTTTTCATCGGGTAATCCCCGGTTCGTAGGGCCATACACCTAAGGACCTAGCCGCCCTGCGATTACCGGATTTAGTTGTCAAGGTTCATCAGGGCCGGGCAGAATTATGAGGGATGGACATGTCAGTAACAGAGGCCATTGCGCATATCTGCGCCTATGTTTCCAAGCCGCCGGCCAATGAGGCCGCGACTCGTATGCGCGTCATTGATAAAGTCTTGCAGCATCTCGGCTATGCGCTGGATGAGATAGAGCCGGAGAATGATACCGCCGCAGGGCCGAAACCCGACTACATTCTGCTGCCGGAAGATCCGGCGCATACCTGGTTTCTGGAATCGAGAGCCTGGAGCCAGGAGCTATCCGAGGGAGACGACCTGGCCCGTTCTCTCGCCTATGCCTGCTCGGAAGGCAAGCGGTGGGTGGTGTTGACCAACGGGCGTGAATGGCGCCTGTATGACGCCGCCAGGGAAGAGACGAGGACGTTCCCACGATGGTTGGTAAGCGCCAGCATTGAGAACACGGCCGAGTTGGAAAGACTGCTGCGCGCGCTCAGCAAAGAGGTCGTTCTCACAGGGGAATTAGAGTCTTACGTCAATCAGGTCTGTCTTTCCGCAATCCTGACCGACCAGTTACAGGATGTGGAGAGCGCGCTTATTCAGGCCGTGTGCCAGACCTTGCAGAGCGCCTATCACCTGAGTGCCCTGCAGGCGACCGATATTGCCTACTACTTCCGGCAACTCTACGCGCCTACATTGCCGCTCGGCGATGAAAATCTGACCTCGGAACGCGCCTCCCTGCCTCTTCCGCCCGCCACACAACCCACCACGCAACCGGAGCTTTCCCTCCCACTTCCCGCCGCCAAAACGGGCGCCGTTGGGCGCAGTGTCTCATCTCCTGCGCGCAGCCTGGCCGCGTTGCTGAAACAGATCCAGAAGGATAGCAAGACAGGCTGGCAGGCGGTCGCCAATAAAAAGCCGTGCCGACTGACCTTCCCCGATGGCTCCTCGGTGGGGATCAAATCGTGGGCGGACATGGCGGAAGAGCTCGTGCGGTGGATCAGCAAAGCCGAGAAGCTGCCTTCTCTGCCGTTCTGTGGACGGGGAAGCGGCAACCAGTATCTTCTCAACGACGCTCCCTACCACGCCCTTCCGGGCGTCCGGATGCAGAGCTTTCGCGAGGTGAAGCTGGGGGATCGCTCTGTCTTCGTCAGCACCCACCGCAGCGCCTCGGATCAGGTACGAGTCCTGCATGCGCTCTGCCAGGCGGCCAGCGTGCAGCCTTCCGCCGTTTTGATCGATTTCCGATAGCCTTTCAGATGAGAGCGAGTAACGTCAAGAATGAACGATTGGGAAAATCCGAAAGTCTTCGAGCGCCATCGTCTGCGGGCGAGGGCTGACTTCCTGCCTTATGCCGACGAGGCTTCCGCGCTGAGCGGAGAGCGGGGAGCGTCGCCCTGGTTTCAACTGCTCAACGGCGTCTGGAAGTTTGCCTACGCCGAGACGCCCGCCGGGCTGCCCGACGGCTTCTGGGAAGAGGGTTACGACGTATCCGGCTGGGACGAGATTTCGGTGCCGTGTAGCTGGCAGATGCAGGGCTACGGCCGCCCGCACTATACGAACGTCATCTATCCGTTTCCGCTCGATCCGCCCCGCGTGCCCACCGAGAACCCGACCGGAGGCTATCGGCGCCGCTTCTTCGTTCCCGCCGATTGGCAGGGGCGGCAGATACGCCTGCGCTTTGAGGGCGTCGACTCGGCGTTCACGGTCTGGGTTAACGGCGCGGAGGTCGGGTATAGCCAGGGAAGCCGGCTGCCCGCCGAGTTTGATATTACCCCGGTGGCGCGGACGGGCGAGAACACGCTAGCCGTGCGCGTCCTCCAGTGGTCGGATGGCAGCTATCTGGAAGATCAGGATATGTGGTGGCTCTCCGGCATCTTCCGGGATGTCTCTCTCGTGGCCTTCCCGCAGGCGCACATCGCCGATTTCTCTGTTCAGACCCACTTCGATGCGAACTATCGGGATGCGGAACTGAGCGTGCGCGTGGAGTTTGCCAATGCGGGCGAGGCGGCGGCTCGTGGCTTTCGCCTAGAACTGGCGCTGCGGGACGAGGAGGGACAGGACGTGGGCGCTCCTCTGACGCAGGAGGTCGCCGTGGAGGCGGGGGGCGAGGCGCAGCTTGCGCTTGGCCTGCCGGTCTCCCGCCCGCGCCCATGGTCGGCAGAAGATCCCTATCTGTATACGCTGCTCCTGACCTTACGGGACGCGGACGGGAACGCGCTGGAAGTGGTGCCGGTCCGGGTCGGATTCCGATCCGTCGAGATCAGGGAGGCTCGCGTTCTGGTCAACGGCAGGCCCATCAAGTTCAAGGGCGTCAACCGCCATGAGCATCATCCTGAACTGGGGCGGGCTGTGCCTCTGGAAACAATGCGCCAGGACATCCTCCTGATGAAGCGGCACAACATCAACGCCGTGCGCACCTCCCACTACCCCGACGACCCGCGCTTCTATGACCTTTGCGACCGCTACGGCCTCTACGTGATTGATGAGGCCGATCTGGAGACGCATGGCTTCCTGATGCAGTCGGAACGCGCCAACCCGACCGACGACCCGGAATGGGAGGCGGCATGTGTGGATCGCATGGTACGCATGGTCGAGCGTGATAAGAACCATCCCTGCGTGCTGTTCTGGTCGCTGGGCAACGAGGCCGGGTTTGGCCGCAACCACCTGGCGATGGCGCAAAAGGCGCGCGAGCTCGACCCGACCCGCCCGATCCACTACGAGGGGGACGCGGGCCTGGAAACGGCGGACATCTTCAGCCGCATGTATACCGATCTGGCGACCGTCATTAAGATCGGCGAGGGCAAGGAGGATATCCAGACGTGGGGCGCGCGGGTGCCGCTCAGCAAGTACGCCGACAGGCCCTTTGTCCTGTGCGAGTACGCGCACGCGATGGGCAACGGTCCGGGCAACCTCAAGGAGTACTGGGAAGCCTTCTACCGCTATCCGCGCCTGACGGGAGGATTCGTCTGGGAGTGGCTGGATCACGGCATCCCCAAGACGACGCCGGATGGATGCACCTACTATGCCTACGGCGGGGACTTCGGCGACGAGCCTAACGACGGCAATTTCGTCATTGATGGCCTGGTGCGCCCAGACCGCACGCCCTCGCCGGGCCTGATCGAGTACAAGAAGGTGCTGGAGCCGGTGCAGTCGGAAGCGGCGAACCTGGCCGAAGGGCAGATAAAGATCACCAACCGCTACGATTTCCTCTCGCTCGACCATCTGGCGGTAAGCTGGTCGGTGATGGCGGACGGCGAGGTGCTCCAGAGCGGGGCCGTGCCCACGCCGCAGGTCGCTCCCGGAGAGAGCCATCTTCTTACCTTGCCCGTTCACGCGCCGGCCCGGCCCGCGCCGGGGACAGATTACCGGCTCAACGTCTCCTTCACGCTGGCGCAGGAGACGCGCTGGGCGCCGCAAGGGCATGAGGTGGCCTGGGCGCAGTTTCCGCTGCCATTCGCGTCGGAACTAGGCCCGCAGGTGCGGCTGGAGTCCATGCCGCCTCTCCGAGCGGAAGAGACGGCGCAGGGCTTGCGTCTGATCGGTTCAAATTATGCGCTGGAGTTTGATACGGTCCGGGGGATAATCCGCTCCTGGCGGCATGAAGGGGCCGAGATGCTGGCCGCCGGTCCCCGGCTGCATTTCTGGCGGGCGCCCACCGACAACGACGGCGGAAGGCGGGGCGGCATCACGGCGCAGTGGCGCGAGGCCGGGCTGCACCTGCTCCAGCACCGTCTAGATAGTTTTGCCTGGGAGGAGGTTGGGCGCAATGTCGTGCGCGTGCGGGTGCGTGCGCGCATCGCGCCGCCGGTCTATCCGAACAGCTTCCAGTGCGAGTATATCTACACCCTTTTCGGCAGCGGGGATCTGCTGCTGGAAACGCATGGCGTGCCGGAGGGAAAGTGGCCGGAGATGCTGCCGCGCATCGGGCTACAGGCGGCCTTGCCCGGATCACTGCGCCGCGTCTCCTGGTATGGGCGGGGGCCGGGCGAGTCGTACCCGGACAGCAAGGAGGCCAACCGCATCGGCCTCTGGACTGCGGATGTGGATGACCTCTACACGCCCTATATCTTCCCGCAGGAGAACGGCAATCGCAGCGACGTTCGCTGGGTGGCGCTGACCGACACGCGCGGCCTGGGGCTTCTGGCGGTGGGCCTGCCGGAGTTAAACTTCAGCGCCCATCGGTTCACCACGGAGGATCTGGATCGCGCCCTGCATACCTGCGACCTCAAGCCACGGGAGGCGATCTTCCTGAACCTGGATTACCGGCAGAACGGCCTGGGGAGCGCCAGCTGCGGCCCCGGCCCGCTGCCCCGGTACCAACTGCGCCCGGAGGAGTTCCGGTTCCGCCTGCGGCTCCGGCCCTTCTCCGTGGACAGCCTCTCCGCTATGGCGCTGAGCAGGCAGGTATTGCCGGGCACTGAAAGTACCCGGCTCTAGGGCGGCTCCGCCGCCGACCGTCCTTGCGGACGGAACACCTGGCATGGCAGGGCGTCCGTGAGGACGCTTGGCCGCAGGCCACATAGACGGGTAATTTATTGCCCGGCTACAAGCCGCCAAAGTCGGGTCGCCTTTGTGTTAGCGCTCCAGCAGGGGGCGCAGATCCGCCGGCATCGCCGCCTCCATGGAGGCGGGGAAGGTATCGTAGAAGACGGGAGCGGGCAGTCTGCGAACGCGGTCAGAGGAATGGTCGTGAAAGGAGCAGTGAAACGCATAGCGGGGCTGCTGCGTGACGTTTTTGGAGCCGGAGTGAACCAGCATGGGGTTAAAGATCAGCACGTCTCCCTCTTCGGCCAGAACCTCAATGCCCTGGGAAGTATCCACGCTCGCCAGACCTGCCGGATCACGCGTGAAAGCCCGCCGGCCCTCTTCCGTCCGGCACAGGTCGGCGGCAGCGGCATAGGTCAGCTTATGGGAGCCGGGCACGGCCATTGTGGCGGCCCCGCCAGGCCGAACGGGACTGCAATAGTAAAAGAACTGGATAAAGATCTGGCTTGGCGTAGCCTGCCACTCGGTCGGCAAGAACGGGATATCAATATGCCAGCCGTCCGGCACGGAGGGGGGCGGATCGCCGCAGGGCAGGGTCAGCATAAACATCTGCTGGCGCAGGCGCAGGTTCTCCGCCCGCAGGCAGCGCGCGGCGATGTCTAAAATCCGGCGGTCGGAGGCCGGTTGGGCGGCAATCGGCGCTTCTATGGGATGGCAGATGCGATAGTGGAAGCGGGTGCTGCCGCGATCCGATAGCGGCGTGTACCCGGCGCGCAGGGTTTCGTCAATGAAGGCGCGGATAGCTGCGGTGGTCTCGCGGTCAACAAAACCCGGCAGCAACGTAAAGCCCTGTTCGTCAAGTTCCCGCAGGTGGGATGCAAGATTCATCTTGGCACGGCTCCTCAATGGCGCCTCTGGCTCCTTGACTGCCCATTAGTAGAGGTGGAATTTCCCGCCCACGCAGGTGGGCGGCGGGCTGTAAGCCCCACAGCGGCAGGGTTTAGCCTGCCGCCAACACGACGGCGGCCTTATCGGAGGCCCACGTAACTGGGCGCTTCCCTCTTATTTTATCGGGCTGCCGGGCAGTGTGCGCAGGTGCACGCGCACCGCTTCCGCCATGTCCGGTTTGCCGCCGACCGCGTAGATCTGAGCGAGAAGCTCCAGCGCGGCGCGGTCCGCCGGACGCACCCGCAGGACGCCCTGAACGTAGCGCATGGCATCGGTCAGATTGCCGTCCTGCATCTCCGCTTCCGCCAGCTTTAAGACGATGTCGAGGTCGTGCGGATCGGCCTTCGCCTTTTTCTCCAGCACGCGCAGGCGGGTGATCCGTTCGAGCAGAATCTGCTCCTGTTTCTCCATCGCCTGCGCTTTCGGTTCCTGCCCGGCCTGCCGGTACGCGGCAGCGAGGTTGTGGGCGACCTGTACGATGCGCGGATTTAACTCCCAGGCTTTCGACAGCACCTGGACGGCCTCCGCCGTGCGCCCGGTCTGCAAGAGCAGTTTGCCCCATTCGCTATACGCCTCGGCGTCGTCCGGCTCCAGGTGGGCCGCCTCGCGGAAGTGGCCGAGCGCCTTCTCCACCGCGTCCGGGGCGCGCGATTTGCGTATGATGGCCCATCCCAGCATGTAGTGCGCCCGCGCATTGTCGGGAGACCGCTGGAGGACGCCCTCCAGCGTCCGCTGCGCGCCCGTGAAGTTCGAGGTATCCAGATAGGCTTGCGCCAGTATCAACGCGAAGTCGTTATTCTGCGGCGACAGCGCGCAGGCGCGCTCTAGCTCCTTGAGGCCCGCGCTGACCTGCTGGTCGGTCGTGAGAACGACGCCGAGCATATTGTGGGCCAGCCCACAGTTCGGCTCCGTCTTGACGGCCAGTTGCGCATACTGGCGCGCTTCGGCCATCTCATTTTGCAGGGCAAGCGCTTTGGCATAGTTGCAATAGACATGGGGGCCATCGGGATCGATCACCGCGAGACGGGCAAAGACCTCCCCGGCGAGATCGGGCCGCTGCGCCTGGTTGAGCAGGAATTCGCCAACCCTGTGATATGGTTCGGGATAGTCGGGGTCAAGGCGCGTGGCGATGCGCCATTCGGCCAGCGCGCTGTCCATGACGCCTTTGCGCGCAAATTCCTGCCCCTGCCGATAGTGATCGGCGGCGCGGCGGCGCGTCAGCCAGGGCGGAACATTGACCCAGGCGGAGACACCCGCCCCGATAATGAGGATAACGATCAAGACGACCAGACGACGATAACCCTTCATGGCTTTCCTTTTGGCGCGTGCGCGAGCGGTCTGATTCGAGTATCTGCTGCCGCGCCGCTTCCTTCTTTCAAGACATAGAACCGACGCGCCGCTAGGCCGCGTATCGTCTCCTCGATACCGCTCGGCCAGCGAACGCGCACAAAATCGATCTGCTGCGCCTGCCCCAGCCCGAACGTGATGCGCTGATCGCTGTGCGAAGCAAAACTGGAGCCGGAGCGCACCTCCGCATACTGTTGGAGCGGACCGCACCGCACCCAGAGCTTCGCGCCGATGCCGTCCCGATTGCTCTTCGTGCCGACCGTGCGGAAAGTGATCCAGGCGTTGCGGCTGCCACCGTCGTTGCGGAAAAGCTGCGCTTCGCGGTTGTGGTTGTTGGCGAGCACGTCGGCGTCGCCGTCGTTATCGTAATCGCCGACCGCGAGGCCGCGCGTCGTGGTCGGCTCGGCCATATCGGCCAGGCTGGCCGGGTCTTCCACAAAGGTTCCGTCGCGCTGGTTATGGAACAGTTGCTTGGGCTCGCGGTAGAAAATGCCCTGGCTGTAGGTTTCCACGTCGTCGTTGACGTGGCCGTTGCCAACAACGATGTCTTTATAGCCGTCCAGGTCGTAGTCTACAAACTCGCATCCCCAGCCCAGCACTAACTGCGTCGTGCTGCCAATACCGCTGGAGAAGGTCTCGTCGCTGAACAGTTTCCCATTGGTGTTGCGGAAGACGATCTTGGGCTGGTTGGAGAAGTTGGTGACTATCAGGTCTTCCCGTCCGTTGTTATCGTAATCGCCGACCCCGATGCCCATGCCCGCCAGCGGCACTCCCGTCTCCATGACGGCCACGCCGGTACGCTGTCCCTGCTCGGTGAACGTGCCGTTGCGATTGTTGTGCAGGAGCAGATTAGGCATGAGGTCGTTGGAAATGAAGATATCCGGGTAGCCGTCTCCATCGTAGTCGAGCCAGACAGCGCCCATGTTGCGCCCCTTCAGGCGGCTCAGGCCTGCCTGCTGCGTCACCTCAGTAAACGTTCCATCGCCGTTGTTGCGATAGAGCGCGGGCGATTCGGGCGCGTAGAGGTCCGGGCTGCAATAGGCACGCATTCCTTTCGGGTTGCTGCAGGGCGAATCCTTCTCTGGAGTCCAGCGCGCATAGTGGCAGACGAGCAGGTCCAGGCGACCGTCGTTATTATAATCGCCCCAGGCGGCGCTGGTGCTCCAGCGGGGGCCGTGCGCGTTGTCGGCAACTCCGGCGGAGGTGGTCACGTCCTTGAAAACAGGGTGTAGGGGGTAGGGGGTAGGGGGCAGGGACTTGTCCCCTTTCCCTTTCTCCTGTTCCAACTTCCCTAGCTCGTTATGAAACAGATGATTGCCGCCATACGCGGTGATATAGAGGTCGGGCCAGCCGTCGTTGTCGTAGTCGGCCACGGCAACGCCCTGCGCATAGCCCTGATCGAAGTCCAGGCCGGCCTCATGCGTCACATCGCTAAAGGTGCCATCGCCGTTGTTGCGGTAGAGGGCGCAGGGTGGGCGGGCGGTCTCTCCGGGCGGCAGGGCGGTCGGGTGGGCGGTGGAGGCGGGCGTCGGCCCGGCCTGGATGAGGAAGATGTCGAGGTATCCGTCGTTGTTATAGTCGAAGAAGGCGCAGCCGCCCGTCGTGGTCTCGATAAAGTGGTGCGCGCCGCGCGCACCGTTGTCCAGGCGGAAATGGATTCCAGCCTCGCCTGTCACGTTCCGGAAGCGCACAGGGACGGCGGCGACCTCCTTCTGAGGCAGGGAGGCGCTCTCTTTGCCGTTGGGCGCGACTTTCTCGGCAGCCGCCGCCACATGGCCGACCGGCGGCCCCATCCTACAGCCCGGTGTGCCGAGCAGAAGGACCAGAAGCGCGCCTACCATTGTCCACCAGGCGTGTGCTGTGCATCTTACAAGAGATTCCGCCTTACCCTCACCTGTCTCCGAAACGGGCGGGGGGAAGGCGGAATCGGCGGTATGGCTATGACGGGACGATTCAGGGTGCAATCGTCGCTGAGGCATACGACTTTCTTTCTGTGTCAACCGCTCTGGCCCTCACCCCCTGTCCCCACTGCTCGGGTCGGGGCTACAATGGACTGCAAGGGTCGGGCCTGCCATGGTTCGCCCCACTGCCAGGGTCGGCAAGGTTACGGCCCTTGCCTCCGCCTTGCGACACCTTGCGACACGGCTCTGCCTTGCCACACCCCTCCGCCTGGCGACCCCCAATTCTAGGAGAGGGGGAAGAGAGAAGCCTTATTCTCCCCTCCTCCCCGGCCCTTCTCCCTGCTAGGGAGAAGGGGGAGGAAAAGCCAACGCTGACTCTCCCCTCTCCTTGAGAAGGAGAGGGGCTGGGGGTGAGGTCTATTCCCCCTCCCCTAGAATTGGGGGTGGGGTTAGGGGTAGGGGCCGCATCGCTGTTACGGGTTACTACTCGCCCCCTTCACCGGGGCCATCGGATACATGCGATTCATCCTGGGGTCGCTAAATGTCGGCCTTTGGTTGGATCTGCCGCCGACCAGGTAGAGATAGCCGAAGACGACAATGGCCAGAAGGACGACAACCAGCGCGCCCACGATGACAGGACCGCTGAGGACTTTGTTCATCGTCTTCTCCTGAGGGCTACCACGGGAAGCCGCCCTTGAAGCCGGTGTTGCCTGCCAGGTTGATGAAGTTCTTATTGAAGTACTTGGCATGGCCGTCGGCATAGACGATGTTGGAGGCGCGCGGCGGAGCGCCGGTCCAGGGGTCGGGCACGGCGAGATTGCCCCCGGCATACTTAGGCTCGTGAATCCAGGGCCAGAGGTCTCCGATAGCCCAGTTTCCGGCAGGATTCTCAATCTTGGCCTGCGCCGTCCCGACGATGACCGGCATGCCGTCGCACTCGACGCCATTATCGGGGTTCTTGAAGTTGGTGGTTCCCTGGCCGAGGCTGGCTAACTGCACCTGACGCTGGCTCGGACCTTCCGGCCCGATCTGGTCGCCATAGCCGCCGTCGGCGTCCGGGATGCCCCAGGGCGGGCCATTATAGCCCATGCTGATGCCGGTGGTGTTCGAGACCCAGGTATCTTCCGGGCAGAAAAAGACGCCCTTATTCTTGATATAAGGTTGTAACAGTCCACCGATTCGGCCAAAGCCGAAGAACGAGGCCGCGCAGCCACCCTTGTCATACTCGGTGTGCCATTGCGCCGGCGCGTAGGTTTCGTCGTAATCCTGCGAGTACATCATCAGGCCCAGGCCGATCTGCTTCATGTTGCTCAGGCAGACGGTCTTGCGTGCCTGGGACCGGGCGCGGGCGAAGACGGGGAACAGGATAGACGCGAGAATGGCGATAATCGCGATCACGACGAGCAGTTCAATCAGGGTAAATCCGATCCTCTGCCTTTTCATGAAAAATCTCCTTAAGAGAAGCCAGGACAGGCCGGACAAAGCGCTTGCGCTCTTTGCTTTCGGTAAGAGAGGGTTCTTGCTCAGAGAGGTCGGCTTCAGGGGGCCGGTTTTTTGTCTCCTTTCTTTTGCGGGATAGGTTTCGCTTTAGTGGATGGATGCACGCCGGGCATGGGATGGGGCCGCATCATGGCGTCTCGCATCCGCGCCATTTCCGGCGACACGTTATCTGCAACATAAGTGTTGTATAGATAACGAAACCAGAAAAAAGCCGGGATCGCCAGGATGGCGAGGAGAATCAGAGTGGTCCGGAGACTGACTTTTTGGGAGGCAACACCGCCTGCTTTCACTCTCGTTTTCACCTGCCTTTCCTGTTTTGGGAACAGTTTAGCAGGGAATAGCGCGTTTGTATAGAACATTGGCGATGGAAACTTGGATTTTTCCGGTATTGTAGCCATTTGTGGGCCAGTAATACCGGCCGTTCTGCGCCTTAAGCGGCCTTCCATTCCATTATTGTCAGACAGGGCGCGTGATGCACAGAAGCACCCGTTGCCCGCCGTCCACGTTTTAATGCTATTATCGACAGACAGAGGAACCATGGTTACAGTAGAGAACGAGCTGCCTGTTTACAATCACCGGTTTCAGGAGTTGGCGTCCGGCTGCCCGCATACCGCCGCCGAGCATCTTCCGCTTGTCATCTGGATAGATAACATTCACGGGTGGTTCGAGAGATTCATTAATCGCCATCTCGACTTTCTCTCGCTCTATATTGTGCGGCAGGGGCGGGGCACGCACATCATTGATGGCGAGCCTTATGGGGTGGCGCGCGGGGATGTTTATGTGATGGGACCGGGCATGGCCCACTACTTTTCCGGCTGCGAAAATCTCCAGTTGGATACGCTTCATTTTCTGCCGGAGATATTTGATTCGGCGACGCTGGGAACGCTTATGGCGACTCCGGGCTTTCGGGAACTGTTCATTGAGGGGCCGCTGCTTCGCGCGGAGAGCGGCGGTTTCCGAGGCCGCTGGCTGCATCTGACGCCGGATACCTATGCGCCCATCGCGGAAGCCGTCGCGGAACTGCGCGCGGAGTGGCAATCCGGTACGCCGAGCGGCACCCTGCTCACGCGCGGGCTGTTTCTGCGCCTGCTGGTCCATCTGGCGCGGCGCTATGCGGCCAATCAGGCTCAGACGATCTCGGCTTCCGAACCGGCCTGCGCGCTGCACCCGGCCAATATCGCGGCGGCGGTGCGCTACATGGATGAGCACTTCACCGAGCCGCTGCGCATCGAGCAGGTCGCAGCGTCCGTGTGTCTCTCGCCGGATCGGTTTACGGAGGTCTTCTCAAAGGTGATGGGACGGACGCCGCGCGACTACCTGCGGTATCTGCGGCTGGAACGGGCCAAGACTCTGCTCCGGGCCACCGATGCGACGGTGACCGAGGTGGCCCAGCAATCCGGCTTCGGGGAGGCGGCCTATTTTATCCGCGTGTTTCGGACGACACTGGGCCTGACGCCTGGCGCCTACCGGAAAGGCAAGCCGGGATGCCCATGACGCTGCCTGTCATAGTGTGCAAGGAGGAAGAGGCGTTGGGACTTCTCTTTGGACGGCGCACGCTGGTTCAGGCACTGCACCGCTTCTTCGGGCGCGCCCCCTACCAGTTGCCGGTGGTGAGCCACAGCTTTTTGCCGGTCGAACTGCCCAATCTACAGATCGCGCTGGAGCAGTATGAGCAGGCACATCTGGCACAGATGCGGGTCATCGGCTACACCGGCTCGATCATGGGATTCCAGGATTCTCTGGCGAAACTGGCGGGGCAGAAAAGCGTCATGATGAGCTCCTTCCTCGGCATGAAAATCGGACCCGTCCAGTATCGCATGGTAGATGTGGATGTAGATCAGCAGATGTCCTGCGTCGAGCGGGGAATTTTTCTAATCAAGACCGACCGGGGCAACTTCGCTGCGCACGTTCGGCGCGACGCCATGTTTCATCGTGGGGCGCTGGAACTGGAAGTGATGAGTCCGGACGAGGATCTGGCGGCAGGCTTTCTAGGGAGATTCGCCGGCGGGCGCACGAGTCGAGCGTCTACCGCGGCAAAATCCTTTCCCTGTGCTGCGGCGGCGAGCAGATCACCTTCCATCGGTTTCCAACCGTCTCTCGCGACGAGATCATCCTGCCGGAAGCGACAATGACGCTGTTGGAACGCAACACGGTCGGCTTCTTCAAGCACGCCAACGCCCTGCGCCGCAGCGGTCGTTCCGTCAAGCGTGGACTGCTGTTTCATGGCAAGCCTGGCACCGGCAAGACCTACACCGCCAAATGGCTCGGCCAGTCGCTCCAGGGCGTCACGGTCCTGCTCATGGCCGGGGAGGAACTCTGGCTGATCAAGCAGTGCTGCCAGTTGGCGCGCATGCTGGCTCCCTCGCTGGTCATCATGGAGGATGTGGACCTGATCGCCTCGCAGCGCGACGAGCACCGCCATCCGGCCTACCCGATTTCGCTGCACCAACTGCTCAACGAGATGGATGGCCTGGAATCGGACGCCGAGGTCATCTTTGTGCTGACCACCAACCGTCCGCAGGCGATTGAGGCCGCCATCGCCATGCGCCCCGGACGCATTGATCAGGCCATCGAGTTTCCTCTGCCAGATGCCGATTGCCGACGCCGCCTGCTCCAGCTTTACGGGCGAGGATTGGACCTTGCCCTCGACAATACGGATCGCGTCGTTTCCAAAACAGAGGGAGCCAGTCCGGCCTTTATTAAAGAGTTGGTGCGGAAGGCGGCGCTTATCGCGGCGGAAGAGAACTCGCGGAATAACGGCACGCTGCGCCTCATGGATAATCATTTCCACCTGGCGCTAGAGGAGTTGCTGATCGGCGGTGGCGAACTGACCCGCAACCTGCTCGGATTTGCTCCGGCCCCGCAAATGACCGCCACCGAGCCGTAATAACTCAAATAGCTATCTATCATCGGGAGGCTAAGGTAAACTCGCCCATCCATTCTACCTTATAGGCGCGGGCGTGGGTCAGGAGAGTAGATACAAGCCGGATGGTATCGCCCGCCTGTAAACGTTGCTTGCCGAAGAGGGCGGCAGGCAACCTGACAACCGCGGTGTTCCGAACGCTTTGTTCCAGGTTGGCGACATCCCTGGGACCGATCCCGACGCCCTGGAGGGTGGGCGGGCGTCCGGCTCCCAGATGGATACGCAAGGAGGGCCGCTTGCCATTGACGGTGAGTGACCACTGCATACGGTCCACTTCGGGAACGTGCTTGTCCTTATAGTAGATATCCTCGATGAAATCCGGGGCGTACAGGCCGACATACACGGCCTCTTTATCCCAGCAAAGGTACATGTCTGCGAGGGGATACCGGGATTTCGGCGGCACAAACCCGCGCTCACGGTCCCAATAGCAAAGGGCCTCCAGCGGCTTCCAGTGCCCCATCGGCTCCTCGGGCGCAGGCGGCACGCCCGCAGTGGCGTCCGGGCGCGGCGGTGCAGGAGAGGCATGGAGACGGTTCAGGTCCAGCATCGCAAATGCGGCTGTTATCTCCTGGTAAGGCCGGTCGTCAATATCCACCAGCCCCATGTTGTAGTTTTCTCCATCGTCACGCCCGAACCTCGGCTCATCGTAATATTGAAACCAGTCCGCGCCGACGACGTACGGCGTGCCGGCAAGCCGCTCCAGTGTCACGCGGGCATTCACTGCGCGCTCCTTCTGCGTGGGGACCACCGGAAAGCCGGAGTTATCATTGGTATTGCCGGTGCGGTTCTCCGTTGCCGTCATGTAGAACTCGCCTACCATGATCGGCTTGCCCGTCAGGGCGTGGAGCGTATCCAGATAAAACCGAGCGAACGTGCCGTCCTTCCAGTTGGCATTCAAGTTTGTGGAGACGACATCCACATAGCGACGCGCGGCTTGCGCGACCTCCGGGTAGTAGAAGGACTGATAACGGTCTCCGAGGAAGAGGCCCCGACGATCATATTTGCGGATAATCTGGCGCACCAGCGCATAGTAACGCTCCGCCACGAGACGGATAAAGGACTTGATCTCCTTCATGCCGTTCCCGCCGGGTCGCAGATAGAGCTTGCCGCTCCGTTCGAGCGCGGAAAAACTGTTGGCGCCCTCCGGCACAAAATCCTGGCGTAATTTCTCCCAGTCGTCGTGATAGTGGACGCGCAGTATGTGAAGCAGACGTTTCCGCTGCCCGCTCTGCGGCTTATGCTCCAGCGTCATCTTGAAGAGCGCGGCATTCCACCAACCCATCTCATTATCGCTATAGTAGCCGAGAAGGTGGGGGTCATCGCGCACCGGAAGTATCTGCTTCCTGGCGACCTCTTCCATGGTATGGATGATTTTGGGATCCCACATATCCCACCAGGGCGCGCCCGCTGAGGAACCGACATGAAGTACCAGTGTATAGGGCCTATCCATGTGCTGGGAGCGCTTCAAGGTGGCATAGTCGCTCCAGCCACCGATGGTCGTAAAGCCCCAGGACTTCAGCCGTTCCAGCGTCATATCGGCCCAGGAGACGGCATCCGGATAGTGCTGCCAGGCCGCGTAACCGGGATTTTTCCCGTTATATTCAAGCCAGGAAGCGCCCGGATTGACGCAGCAGACGCCCAGAGAAAAGAACGGCTTTCCTTCCGGCGTTACCAGCCACCACACGCCCTCATGGAGTCGAAGGGTGAAGGGAGCGCCCGCCTTATCCAGTCTGGGTGGCGCTTGTGAGGCGCTTGCTGCGCCCACAGGAGAGCTGCAAAGCGTCATCAAGGAGAGTGTGAACAAGGCAAAGAAGTGGTACATCAGGGATCGATCCAGGGCTAAAAAACCTATGAGTATGCCTAACCCCCCGTCCCCCTTCCCTACGAGGGAAGGGGGTGACCCAACTTTTCCTCTCTCCTCTGCTTGAGAAGTTCAGGGGCGGACAGTCGCTGTTAGCGACGGAATAGAATTCCTTCGCTCTGTGGCGTCCCGCCCAGTGACTGCAAGGGTCGAGCCTCAACGGTTCGGCCTTCCGCCTTGCGACACCTACGCGGACACGTACCGACTGAGAGACTGGTAGGTCTCCCCGTAGGGGGAGACTGGGCCGGAGGCCACCCAGCGAAGGCTTTAGCCCGTCGAACAATAAGTGTCCGCCCTTGAACCTTGAGAAGGAGAGAGGTCGGGGGTGAGATCTTCTAGGTTGAGGGCTTTTGTCACAGTCTGTAGTGTGTGCTGCCGTTATCTGTTCGGAGGCCCGCCGGGATTGGCGTGCATTTTGCCTCCTTTTGCCATCAGCATCATCTTCGCGGATTGCTCGCTGCCGTGAGCCACCTCGTTGACCAGGTAGTCCCGGTCGGCCTGGGAGACTTTGTCCCAGTCGCCGCCAGACTTCTTGGCTATCTCGTCGAGCCGATCTACAGTCTGTCTCTGCTTGGGGGACAACCCGTCATCCTCCCGATGGCAGCCCGCAACCGGGACCGATACGAGGCAGGCCGCCAGGAGGATAACAGCGCCCCGACAACTCACTTTTTTCATTCCAAGCGACTCCTACTGTGCGTTCGGCGCGTTAACGATCCAGCGTTTCCCATCGAGCAGATCGGCGGGACGCAGGGCCTTAGCGTGTCCGTCGCTGAGCAGGAAGTTGGCCCCGCCGGAATGCTTGCGCCAGGCTCGATACCAGTTATCCGAGGGACTCGCGTAGGCAAACAGATAGACAATCCAGTCCCCATAGATGTCGGCGCCGACGTAGCACCAGTCTATCTCGTTATTAAGCCACTGCCCGCATCCGTAAAGGCTGTCGTAGTATTCCTTCCTGCCTTCTGACAGCATCACCATGTCGGCAGGAGCGGCAACGGCAGCCAGAGCGGTCGCACCGACCTGCACCCCGCCGAATTCCGGGCCAAAAGTGAACAGGCCCTGCGGATTGTCCACGCCCCACATCGGCCAAAACGGGCTGATGGCGTTGGCGAGGTAGGTAATCGGGACCGGCTCGCGGTTAGGCGGGAGGCCGTAATAGGCGGCATCGTGTCCGGCGCTGAAGCTGTCGGAAGGACAGCGATAGATGTCCTTGTTCTTTATGTAGGGCTGGATGCAGAGCTGACTGCTCCACATGTAATAGTTGCTGAAAGGCGTGCTGGAGTTCCAGAACTCGGCCTTGGGGAACGTCTCGTCGTAGTCCTGGACGTACATTTGAACCGCTAGGCCAGTCTGCTTGAGGTTAGAAAGACAGGAGGTCTGTCGTGCCTTTTCCCTGGCCTGGGCAAAAACCGGAAACAGGATCGCCGCTAAGATGGCGATAATAGCAATAACGACGAGAAGTTCAATGAGCGTGAAAGCGCATCTGCGAGACATGATATTGCTCCTTAAGCACGGCGGGACCTCAGTAGGATGAGATCGGGCCGCTGGATTCACGAACACTCAAGCGAACCGGCAAGACAGGCTGGCGGTCGGCCACTTCTCGGCCTTCTACCAGTGCGATAAGCATCTGTGCGGCAAGCACGCCCATCTCATAGATCGGCATATAGACGCTTGTCAGCGGGGGGTGAGTCATGGTTGCAAACCAGGTATCATCGTACCCGACCAGGGCCATATCCTCCGGTACGCGCAGGCCGCGTTCCCGTAAGGCGTGCATCGCACCCTCGGCGCACAGGTCGTTGGCAGCGAAGATGGCGGTCGGATGTTGGGAAGAGGGACGTTCTAGCAGCGTTCGTATGGCCTCATATCCATTTTGCCAGTCGAAGCCTGCCGGAACAAGCAGCGCTGGATCGGCCTGAATGCCCGCCGCCGCCAGCGCCGCAAGGTAGCCCTGTTTGCGCGGCTCCGTCGTCGCGATGCCTGGAGTGCCAACCAGATGCGCGATGCGCCAATGCCCCAATTCTAAAAGGTGCTCCGTCGCCAGCCTTCCGCCGGTAAATTCATCGGCGTTGACCGTATAAACATCGTCCGAATCCGGCTCATAGACGATTGCAACGCACGGAAACCCTTCCCGCAGGCAGCGCGCGATCACAGGGCTATGCGGTGACGGGAGAACCAGCAGCAGCCCATCCACCCGGGGATCTAGCAGCGCGCTCTCCTCCACGGTGCTCCAATCATCGCCGAGTGCGGTATGCAGCATCAGGTTGTAGCGCTCCCGCACCACTTCCTCAAAGACGCCCGACATCACCTGCGTGCAGAAGGGATTGCGGTCTATGAACGCGCCGGAGTAGGGGAATACAAGCCCGAGCACGCCGGTCTTGCGCGTGACCAGGCTGCGGGCAATCGGGTTGGGCGTATAGCCAAGTTCTTTGGCTACTGCCCAGATACGTTCCCGGGTCGCCTGCCCGACCCGGATCGTATGCCGCCCCTTGCCGTTGAGCACTTCCGAGACTGCTGACACGGAGGCACCGGCCCGTTTTGCCACATCACGCAGAGTCGCCATTCACTTCCATCCTATCGGCCCATGATAGAACGTTCTATCTTCTTATAAAGAAGTGTAGCACATTTTTGCGATTTGTCAAGTGGAAGCGCGAGATTTAGCGCAAACCTTTTGCGCAGGAGGAGAAACGGCCCAGGTGGTACAACCTTTATAGGACGAAGTTCAACCTCATCCCAAAAGAGACACAGCCACCATGTATACCGCCCATGTCGTTTCGCATACCCACTGGGACCGCGAATGGTATCGCCCGTTCCAGGAGTTCCGCTGGCGGCTCGTCGAGATGATGGATTTCCTGATCGACCTGCTGGAAACGAACCCCGACTACCGGCATTTCTATCTCGACGGGCAGACGATTGTGCTGGAAGACTATCTGGCGATACGCCCGGAAAACCGCGAGCGCCTGCAAGAGCTTCTTGACAGCGGGCGGCTTTACGTCGGCCCCTGGTACATTCAGCCGGACGAGTTTCTGGTCAGTGGGGAGGCGATCATTCGGAACCTGCTTCTGGGACGGCGGCAGTGCGCGGCATGGGGCAACTATACCCGCGTCGGCTACGCGCCGGACGCTTTCGGCCATATCTCACAGACCCCTCAGATTTTGCGCGGCTTCGGCATAGACAACGCCGTGCTGTTTCGCGGCATCACGACCGACCAGGTGGACAGCGAGTTCCTCTGGCGTTCGCCGGATGGTTCCGAAGTCCTCGGCATCAAAATGCCCGACGATACGGCCTACAGCAACTTCTTCTACCACTTCCGCCAGACGCTCTCCCACACTCCCCTCTCCTTGCTAAGGAGAGGGGCCGGGGGTGAAGTCTCTCCCCTCTCCCGCAGCGTGGGAGAGGGGCCAGGGGTGAGGGCAGATGGGGGAGAGTTGGATCGGGAGCAGGTATTGCAGGAGGCGCGCTCGCTCTACGAGGAGTCGCTGGCGCAGCGTCCGAACACGAATCATCTGCTCTGGATGGACGGCGTAGACCATATCTTCCCGCAGCCCCGCACGCCGCAGATCATCGCCATCGTCAACGAGGGTATGTCCGGCGAGGTCCGCGCCATTCACAGCACGCTGCCGGAGTTCATCGCCGCCGTCCGCGCGGCCCATCCCGAACTCAAAGCCGTGACCGGCGAACTGCGGCATAGCAACCGCTGCTGGCGGCTCCAGGCTCTCCTTGCCGGCGTCGCCTCCTCCCGCATTCATCTCAAGCAGCGCAATCACGCCTGCGAAACCCTGCTGGAGCGTTACGCCGAACCCTACGCCGCTATCGCTTCGCGTCTCGGCAAGCCGTACCCAACCGATTTCCTCAACCTCGCCTGGAAATACCTGCTCCAGAACCAACCCCACGACTCCATCTGCGGCTGTTCGATTGACCAGGTACATATGGATATGCTCTACCGCTATGACCAGTGCGAGATCCTAGCCGAGAAGATCGGGCGGGACAGCCTGAGCCATATTGCCTCGCAGATCAACACGTCTGCGCCGATATCGCCCTCGTCTCCGTCCGATGCGCCCGTCAAGCCGCTCATGCCCGACCCGCTCTGCGCCCTGGTCGTGTTTAATCCGCTCGCCTGGCCGCGCACGGAAGTCGTGGAGACGGTCGTCGAAATCCCGGCCCATCTCGCTCCCCAGGATGGGGAGATCGCTATTCGCGGCCCACAGGGCGATGCCGTCCCCTGCACCTTCGGCGTGCCTATGAAGGACAGCCACACGCTTAACCAGACGCCGTTTGATATTCCCGTTGGCGAGAGGCACAAACGATGGAAAGTCCGCTTTCCTGCCGCTGTCCCCGCCTTCGGCTACCAAACCTACTTCGTTACTCCTGAATCTCCTGCTCAATTTCCCCCAGCCGTTGTGGTCGGCGAGCGCAGCATCGAGAACGCTTTCCTGAAGCTGGAGATCGCATGGGATCATACTTTGACCGTTCTGGATAAGGAGACAGGGGCCAAATTTACCGGAGGTCTGGTGTTTGAGCTGAGCGGCGACAATGGCGACGGATACAACTATGTCAAGCCGGAGAACGATGAGATAGTTTATTCGGGCATCGGTCAGTTTTTACGACCTGATGCTGATGAAAATGGAGGGTATCAGGCTGCAACACTGACCCTCCACTCTGATACTGTTCGTATTCATGGGGATACAGAAAAGAACCTCCTCGCCAGCGGGGCAATTTGGGTCGTTATTCGCCTGGATGCAGTCTCCCGTTATGCAAAGGTTGAAGTGGATACAAACCGCCACAACTTTCATAACTTTCGGCTGCGAATGCTGTTCCCGTCGGGGAGGAAGGACGCGACGCACTCCCACGCGGAACAGGCCTTCGATGTGGTGGAGAGAAGCATTGCGCTGCCGGACTGCACGGGCTGGAAAGAGCCGCAGCCGGGCACGTACCCGATGAAGACCTTCGTGGACGTGAGCGATGGGAAGGTAGGCTTCGCGGTTATCAACAAGGGAATGCCGGAGTATGAGGTCAAGGACGATGCGCAGCGCACGCTGGCCTTGACGCTGCTGCGCGCCGTCGGCAATGGGGTCGGCACGCCGGAACAGCAGAAAGAGGGCCAGATGCCGGGCGCGTACACATTCGAGTACGCCCTCTACCCGCACGCCGGCGATTGGGAGCAGGGCCGCGTCTGGCAGGAGGGGCACAGCTTTAACGTGCCCCTGCGCGCCGTTCAGACCGATCTCCACGAGGGGCCGCTGCCGAGGGCGCACTCCTTCTTCCGGGTCGGGCCGGAGACGCTGGTTCCGACCGCCCTCAAGCTGAGCGAGGACGGCCAGGCCCTTATCTTCCGCGCCTTCAACATCGGCTCTGAGCCGCTCACGCCCGAAGTCCGGCCCTCGGATGTGCTAAACCTGGCCGCTCCGACGCGCGTGCGCCTGGACGAAGAACCTGATCCAGAAGCGGCGGAGACTCTGCCACCCAAGCGCATTGCGACGTGGCGGTTTGAAGCGAAGGCTGAGGGGTAGGGCATGGATTTACGGGATCGCCGCGTGCTCATCACGGGCGCATCCTCCGGCATCGGGGCCGAGGCGGCGCGTCAGTTTGCACAGGCCGGGGCGCAAGTCGTCCTTCTCTCCGAGCGTGAGGAGGAGTTGAACGCGGTGGCGTACTCCATCCAGCGGGCAGGCGGTCAGGCGGCGGCGCTTGTCGTAGATCTATCGCACCCAGAGCAGGTCGAAGGATTGATCTCACACGTCGAACAGCAGGTCGGGCCGGTGGATATTCTCATCAACAACGCGGGCGTCGGCCTGGGGGCAACGGTGCTGGAGACGAAACCGGCAGACCTGCGCTTTCTGTTTGAGGTCAACTTCTTCGCGCTGGCTGAACTCTGCCGACAGGCACTTGCGGCGATGGCTCCGCGCGGTCGGGGCCACATCATTAACGTCTCCTCGGCGGCATCTGTCGTCGGCGGTCCCACCATCAGCGCCTACGCAGCGACCAAAGGGGCCATCCACGCCTTCACGCAATCCCTGCGCATCGAGGCGAGCGCCTGCGGCGTCTCTGTCAGCGAGGTGCTGCCCATCTCCGTCAAGACGGGCTTCTTTGAGAGCGTCAAGGGCAAGAAATACAGGCCGGGCGGGATCGTGCTCTCATCGGAGAGCGTGGCAAGGAGCATCGTGCGCTGCGCCGCCTCTGCACGCCCTGCGCCGGAAGTGCTGCCCTATGGGCTTATCCGGATTGTCTTCGTGCTGAACGCGCTTATGCCGGTGGCGTTCGCCCGCTTCGCCGCGAAGCGCTATGCGCGTTCCACCGAGCAGAAGGAAGCGCAGAAGTAGCGCCTGTGTGAGCGCTCACTCTAACCCCCCCTCTCGCTTCGGGAGAAGGCAACGCAAAACAGACTCTCCCCTCTCCCGCAGCGTGGGAGAGGGGCCGGGGGTGAGGGCAATAAAGATAGCGGGTAAAATTATGGCCGACACGCGAGAAAATCAGGATGCCGGAGTGGCCGCGCAGGCCGTTGTCCGCACGCAGGAGACCGCAGCGGGCGGCGCGGGGCTGCGCTGGTATCAGGGGCTGACGCGCTATCAGTGGGCGGTGCTGGCTATCGCCGCGCTCGGCTGGCTGTTCGACACGATGGATCAGAACATCTTCAACCTCGTGCGCCAGCCTGCCGTCACCGCCTTGCTCTATCCCGGCATCCCTGCGGCGCTGCTGACCAAAGCGCAGCAGGCCGTGGTTACCAGCGCCAGCGGCCATATGACCACGATCTTTCTGCTGGGATGGGCGACGGGCGGTTTCCTCTTCGGTATGCTGGGCGACCGCCTGGGTCGCACCCGCACGATGATCCTCACCATCTTGGTCTACGCCATCTTCACAGGCTTGAGCGGCCTGACGCACACGCTCTGGCTGTTCGGCCTGTTTCGATTTCTGACGGCGCTGGGAGTAGGGGGCGAATGGGCGGCGGGCGCGGCGATTGTGGCGGAGGTCTTTCCGCAGCGGTCGCGGGCAATGGCGCTCGGTATGCTGCAAGCTCTCTCTGCCGTCGGCAACATGCTGGCGGCGCTGATCACGCTGGCGCTAGCCAATCCGGCGGTCGGCGCGAGCGGCTGGCGGTGGGCGTTTGCTGTGGGCGCGCTGCCGGCCCTGCTGGTGCTGTGGATACGCCGCACCATCCATGAGCCGGAGCGCTGGGAGCGGGCGAAAGCGGAGGCCGAAACGTCGGGCGGCGGCAAGGAACTGGGCGCAGTCTGGCAGCTTTTCTCCGACCGCCTGCTGCGCCGTAACACCCTGGCGGCGACCCTGATGGCGGCGGCGGGCGTGGGCGGTCTCTGGGGCGTGGGCTTCTGGACGCCGGAATTGACCAAAGTCGCGCTCACCCCGCTCCACCTCGACTCGGTGCGGCTTGCGCAGGTCAAGAGCCTGGTGTTTCTCGTGCAGCAGATGGGCGCCTTCTTCGGCATCTATGCCTATGCCGCCTTCAGCGAGCGCACCAACCGCCGCCAGTCTCTCCTGGTCTTCTTCCTCCTATCGTTCGCCGCCATTCAGGGCATGTTCTGGACGGCCAACAGCTTCCTCTCGCTGATGCTCTGGGCGCCCGTTCTGGGTTTCTGCACGCTGGGGCCATTCTCGGCTTATACCGTCTACTTCCCGGAACTCTACCCGACGCGCCTGCGGGCGACCGGCTGCGGGTTTTGCTATAACTGCGCGCGCGTCCTGGCGGCCTTCGCTCCAACGGCGCTCGGCCAGCTTGCCCTCCATTTTGAAGACCCAGCCCGTCCCGGCTTCGGCTTTCGCATGGCGACCAGTCTTGTCGCCTGCATCTACGTTCTGGGATTGATCGGCCTGGCTTTCGCGCCGGAGACGAAAGGCAAGCCGCTGCCGGAGTAGTTGGCATAAGGGGAGAAGCATGGCGCAGCCAATGACACGGCGGGAAGCGATCGCGGGCGGGGCGGCGCTGCTGACGGCGAGCGTCCTGTATCCTGCCGCCGGGGAAACTACTGGTTTACCAGAGGGGAGACATCCGCGCATGAAACTGGGAACTGTGACCTATAACATCGCCAGGGATTGGGACCTGCCGACGCTGATCCATCACTGCAAAGCCGCCGGTTATGAGGGCGTGGAACTGCGCACCACGCACGCGCACGGCGTGGAGCCGACCCTGAACGCGGCCCAGCGCAAAGAGGTACGGCAGAGGTTTGCGGACGCCGGGCTGACGCTGTGGGGGCTGGGATCGGTCTGTGAGTTCCATATGCCCGACGCGGCGCAGGTGCGGGAGCAGATCGAGTCGTGCAAGCGGTGGTGCGCGCTGGCGCAGGACCTCGGCGCGCACGGCGTCAAAGTCCGGCCCAACGGCCTGCCGGAAGGCGTGCCGGTGGAGAAGACGCTGGCCCAGATCGGCGCGGCGCTGCGGGAGTGCGGCCAGGCGGCGGACGCGCACGGCGTTGAGATATGGCTGGAAGTGCACGGCCCTGGAACGGCCCATCCGCCGCATATCCGCACTATTCTGGATCAATGCCGGCATCCGCGCGTGGGCGCGTGCTGGAACTCCAATCATGAGGACCTCGTCAACGGCTCGGTCAAAACCTACTTCGACCTGCTGCGCCCGGACATCAAGTCCTGCCATATCAATAACCTCTGGGACGAGTCCTATCCTTACCGAGAACTCTTTGCTCTGCTCCAGGGGTCCGGCTACGACCGCTTCACGCTCTGCGAGGTCGGCACACCCATCCATGCTGACAACGGCGTTGTCTTTATGCAGTGCTATCGCGGTCTCTGGCGGGAGCTCTCCTCTGTTCCTCGTGTTTGACCTAACCCCCCGGCCCCCACTGCCAGGGTCGGCGCTCAACGGTTCGCGCCTCCGCCTCGCGACACCTTGCGACCCTACGAGGGAAGGGAGGGACCCGGCTTCTGCTCTCTCTTCTCCCTAGCAGGGAGAAGGGCCAGGGAGGAGGGGAGATACAAGAGAACGAAAGAACCTGGCAGTGAGAGATTCCCCCTCCCCTGTTCTTGGGGATCGCTAGGCGGAGGCCCGAACCATTGCAGGCCCGACCCTAGCAGTGGGATAAAGGGGTGGGGGCCAGAACCAGAAAACTATCGCCGCGACGTTTGTAGCTTCTGACTGGTGCGGCGGGCCGTGGCGCGCTGGCTGCTGTTATCTCGCGCTGCGCCTCTCCGCTGCGGCCCTATCTGGTAGGTGACGGTAACGTTGGCGGTGATGACGATTTCGCCCGGCGAGATCGGCGTGCTCGCGGCCTCTGCGCCAGCGCGTGCCATCATATACGGCAGCGGGCGAATGCCGCCGCCCTCATTGATTTCATAAATGCCGACAATGTCCACGCCTGCCGCCTGCGCGAGACGGTCGGCCTTGCGCCGAGCCTCCGCCACCGCTTTGCCAAGCGCCGCGTCTTCCGCTTCCGTCGTGTTTTCCTTCAGGAAGCCGATGCCCTCAATCGTGTTCGAGCCTGCGTTGGCCGCCGCGTCAATGATCTCGCTCAGTCGGCTCAGGTCGTGAACGGTCACGCGCACCTGATTGCGAACCCGATACCCGCTGATGGTCGGCTGCGGGTTGACCGGCTTTGGTTGGTCCTGCGCGCCCGGCTGGGCGTTCTGAGCGCCGCCTTCGCCGCCTCCACCCAAGCCTCCCCCGAAGCCACCGCTCACATAGACCGGATCGATGCTGTAGTTGACCGTCTGAATGTCCTTCTCCGCGACACCGGCGGCCCGTACCGCATTCTGAACTTTCTGCGCGGCCTCGGCGTTGGCCCTGGCTGCGGCCTGAGAGGTCTTGTCTCCGGTCACCACGCCAATTGTAATGACTGCCATATCCGGCCTGACCCGTACCTCTCCCTGGCCCGTGACTGTCAGGCGGCGCTGAGCGGTGCGTCTTTCCGGGGCATTATCCGGCTGTGCTTCCTGTGCGCCTGCCAGGACGGCAGGCAGCAGGGCGATGGCGCACAGGCCGAGCAGGAACGAGGCACGGCAGCCGGGCCGCAAGCTTGATTCCAAGCATGACTGCATCGTGTTTGCCTCCTTTTGTAACCTTACCTCTTCCGTTCTTCTCTCTACCCTTTACGTAAATTTGCTGGGCGCGTTACAGGAAACTGCCAGCAGGCTTGCCGTACCCCGCCGCACGCGGTACAATGGGGCTATGAACTCATGGAGAGAAGCTTTCCATTGGCCTGTTGACTCATCAACCTATGGATTTCTTCTGGATTTCTCTTAAGGAGAGGCCATCATGAATACGAAGCATTCGCAGGCGCTCTTCCAGGAGGCGGAGGCGGTCATACCGGGCGGCGTCAACTCTCCGGTGCGCGCCTTTCGCGCCGTCGGCGGCAACCCCCTCTTCATCGAGCGGGGCAAAGGCGCGTACCTCTGGGATGTGGATGGCAACCGCTATCTGGACTGCGTCGGCTCCTGGGGGCCGCTGATCCTGGGGCATGCCCACCCGCGCATCGTCGGCGCGATCCGGGTGCAGCTGGAGAAGGGGACGACCTTCGGCGCTCCGACCGCGCTGGAGGTGCATCTGGCCGAGGCGGTGCGCGACGCCGTGCCCTCGGTGGAGAAGGTGCGCCTGGTCTCCTCCGGCACAGAGGCGACCATGAGCGCGATCCGGGCGGCGCGCGGCTACACAGGGCGCGCTAAGTGCGTCAAGTTTGAGGGCAACTACCACGGCCACGCCGATTTTCTGTTGGCGAAGGCAGGTTCGGGCGTCGCTACGCTGGGCCTGCCGGAGTGCGCGGGCGTTCCTGCCTCCATAACGGCGGACACCCTCACGCTTCCCTATAACGACATCCAGGCGGTGCGCGACGCCTTTGCCGCGCACGGCGGCGAAATCGCCTGCGTGATCCTGGAACCGGTCGTGGGCAATATGGGCTGCGTGCCGCCCGCGCCCGGCTTTCTGGAGACGCTGCGGGAACTGACCGCGCAGCACGGCGCGGTGCTTATCTTTGACGAGGTCATGACCGGCTTCCGGCTGGCCTACGGCGGCGCGCAGGAGCGCTACGGCATCCGCCCGGACATGACCACGCTGGGCAAGATCCTGGGCGGTGGGATGCCGCTGGGCGCCTACGGCGGCAGGGCCGAGATCATGGACACCGTCGCGCCGGTCGGCCCAGTCTACCAGGCGGGAACGCTCTCCGGCAATCCGCTGGCGGTGGCGGCGGGCCTGGAGATGCTTACACTGCTGCGGCAGAGCCGGGGCGAGGTCTACGACCGCCTGGAGACCTTCGGCAAGACGCTGGCGGAGGGATTGCGTCGGGGGGCGCGAAACGCCAACGTCCCCGTCGTCGTCAATCAGGTTGGTTCCATGATCACCGTATTTTTTACCGAGGCGCCCGCCGTCACGGACTACGCGACCGTCAAAACCTCCGACACGGCAAAGTTTGGCGCGTGGTTCCGTGAGCTGCTGGCGCGGGGCGTCTACTGGCCGCCGTCGCAGTTCGAGGCCGCGTTCCTGTCCGCCGCCATGCTGGAGGAGGATATCGCGCGGCTCGTCGAGACGGCGAAGGAGGCGTTCAAAGCGTGCTGAGGTGAATAGGATGGAGTTATAGATGAGTAGCAAGCGACGGTTTGGACGGCCCGGCGGGGGCAGCCTGCTCGGGATGATGATAATCAACGGCCTGGTGGCCGCTGTGGTGTTGCTGATCGTGTTCGTGCTCTTTGATATAGGGCACATTCTGGAGGCGCGCCTGGCAGCCTATCCGCTGGTGGGCGCAGCGGCGCACTGGAGCAAGTTCTGGCCGATGCTGCCCGGCGCGTCTATCGGCTTCGGGTGTCTGTGGTACTGGCTGGTGCTGGTAGGGCGGTCGCGGGGCGTGCCCTGGGGCGGCGCGCTGCTCTATGGCGTCTTGATCGCGATGGGCAATGTACCGTTCAGCGGCTTCCTGGCGGGCCTACTGCACGGCAGCCCGCTGATGGGCCTGGTGCTGGCGCTGATAGCCCTGCTCTCTTTGCTGCTGATGCCATCCCTTCTGCTGGCCATGCTGGTTTTTGGCGCGACGATGGGGGCGTTTAACGGCCTCATGGCGCAGGGCTGGATCGAGCGCCACCGTCCCCACTAGGCGCGTTGCGGAATCAGCCGTTGAGGCTGCCAGGGGAGAAAGAGATATATGGACCTGCCCGTATTGTCAGGAATCGCTCGAAGACGCTTTCGACTCGTGTTGGCGCTGTGGAACCGGCAAGGACGGCTCCTCGCCCGCCAATCCGGAACTCTTTCGCGACGTCGATTCCCTCCGCGTTATTGACTGCCCGGCCTGCCCGGATTGTGGCAGCGACCATGTCCTCTGCGGTCGTCTGGAGCCTACGCACTTTGTTCCCGAGGGCGTTCGGCTGTTCTCCTTTTTGCTGTCCTCTCCTGGCATTACCGTTGCCTTACAGGCTGGTCTCTGCCTGCACTGTGGCCTGCTTTGTTCCCGCATGGATACCAACGAGGCGTATCAACAGATCATGGACTGCGGCAATCGGGAACTCAGGCAACAACTGCTGGCCTGGCAATCCGAGGCTCGGCAGCTACTGCGCCCGGCAGAAGCAAGTGAGAGCGCTCCGGAACAGTTGTTGCGTCCGGCCAGCGGAACAGAGGAGAACGATTCCGACCAGTTGCTCCGCGCGGCCCCTGGCAGTGCGGCCCAGCAGCCTCCAGACGAAGCAGCGGACGGCAAATAATATCCATCCCTCTGGAATAGTTGCCTTTTCTCTATCTCCGGTAATCCCTCCCAACCGTGTTGACGCTTCTCATGGAGCGCACGCTTTTGAGATGTATCCACACGATTGGGGATGTCTCCCCTATCTCCAAGAGAGGGCATATACCGGAACGGTTCCACCGGCGTGGAAATAAGAAGGCGCGGCTCTGTGAGACAGAGCCGCGCCGATGTTTGTAAGCGCAATCGAGGGCTTAGCGCCGGGGACGGAAGCGCGCCTTGACGGACTCGGGGCTCTCTTCCTCCTCCGGTTCCACGCGCGCGGGCCGCTCGCGCTCGGCCGGAGCGCCGTTGCCCCGCCCGCCGCCGCGTCCGCCGCGCTCGCCGCGTCCGCCGCGCTCCCGTTCGCCAAAGCGCCCGGTCTCCGCGCGCCGGGCCATGCTGGGGTCGAACGGCTGGTCCAGATTAATCGCCGACAGGTTGACGCGGCCCTGGTTATCCACCTCGATGACCCGCACCTTCAGCTCATCGCCGACTTTGACGGCCTCTTCGGGACGGCGCACGGGCGGAATGCGCAGATGGCTGACATGCACCAGCCCTTCCTTGCCCGGCAATATCTCGACAAAGGCTCCCATGCCGATCAGCCGCGTGACGCGCCCGGTGTAGACCTGCCCGACCTCCACCTCCGCCACCAGGCTCAGGATCGCGTCGGCGGCGCGCTTGCCCGCCTCCTGATCCACGGCGGCGATGAAGATCTTGCCGTCTTGCTGGATATCGATCTGGGCGCCGGTATCGGCGGTGATCTTCTTGATCGTCCTGCCGCCGGGGCCGATGACCTCGCCGATGCGCTCCGGGTTGATCTCGATGGTGAAGATGCTCGGCGCGTACTCGCTCAGGTGAGCGCGCGGCGCGGGGATCGTCTCGGTGATCTTGCCCAGGATGAACAGGCGGCCCTGGCGTGCCTGTTCGAGCGCTTTGACCATCACCTCACGCGGAATGCCCTGGATCTTAGTATCCATCTGGATGGCCGTGATGCCCTCGGCGGTGCCGGCCACCTTGAAGTCCATGTCGCCGGAGAAGTCCTCCATGCCCTGGATGTCGGTGAGAACCACGAACTGGTCGCCACTGGTCATCAGGCCCATGGCTACGCCCGCCACCGGCGCCTTGATCGGGACGCCGGCGTCCATCAGGGCCAGCGTGGAGCCGCAGACCGAGGCCATCGAGGTCGAGCCGTTGCTTTCCAGCACCTCGCTTTGCAGCAGCAGCGCATAGGGGAAATCTTCCTCGGGCGGCAGCACCGGCACCAGCGCGCGCTCGGCCAGCGCGCCGTGGCCGATCTCGCGGCGTCCGGGGCCGCGCAGCGGACGCACCTCGCCGACGGAGTAGGGCGGGAAGTTGTAGAAGTGCATGTAGCGCTTCACGCCGTCCACCTCCAGGGTGTCCACGATCTGCGCCTCGCTCATCGCGCCCAGCGTTACCGCCGTCAGCACCTGCGTCTGGCCGCGCGTAAACAGGCCGGAGCCGTGGACGCGCGGCAGCAGGCCCACCTCGCAGGTGATGGGCCGTACCTCGTCGGGCTTGCGGCCATCGGGGCGGACGTGCTGCTCGATGATCAGGGCGCGCACCTGCTCCTTGACCGCTTTCTCGGCGGCTTCGGCCAGCTCGACCTCGTGCTCGGGGAAGTTGGGCAGCAGGCGCGCGACGATGTCCTTTTTCAGATCGTCAATGGCGCTCTCGCGCGCCAGCTTGTCCGGGTTCTGGATGGTGGCCCGGATTTCGCCGGCCATCTGGTCGCGGATGGCCTGCAAGATGTCCAGATTGTAGGTGTGCAGCTCGACCTCCGTTTTGGGCCGACCGGCGATACGGGCCAGCTCCTCTTGCAGGTCGCACTGCTCCTTGATGACCTCATGCGCGAAGTCCATCGCGGCCAGCATGTCCGCCTCGGTGACGAACGTGGCGCCCGCCTCCACCATGATGATCGCCTGTTTCGTGCCCGCCACCACCAGGTCCAGGTCGGACTCATCAATCTGGGAGAGGCTAGGGTTGATGATCCACTCGCCGTCAATGCGCCCGACGCGCACAGCCCCAATCGGCCCGTTCCAGGGGATGTTCGAGACCATTAAAGCGGCGGAGGCAGCGACCATGGCGAGGGTGTCGGGGAGGTTCTGGTGGTCTACCGAGAGGGGCATGGCGATGACCTGAACGTCGTTGCGCATACCGTCGGGGAAGAGGGGACGGAGCGGGCGATCAATCAAGCGGGAGGTCAGGACCGCCTTTTCGCTGGGCCTGCCGCCCCGTTTCACGAAGCCGCCGGGAATTTTGCCGACGGTATATTTCCGCTCTTCGTAATCGCAGGTCAGGGGAAAGAAATCAATGCCGGTACGAGCTTCCGGGCTCATCGTGGCGGTCGCCATGACGACCGTATCGCCCTGGGTGAGCCAGATCGCGCCACCGGCCTGTTTGGCGACTTTGCCCGTCTCCAGGCGCAAAGTCCGCCCTGCCAGCTCGCGTTCAACAGACTGAGACAAGGTATTCTCCTATACTTCGTTCCAGAGCCCGGCCCGCAGGCGAGGCGCTTCTGGAAACCACGGCAAAAGGAGCGAAGTGGAAGGGGGAAGGGCCAGGGGGTAAGTGGAGTCCTCTCTTCCTTCCTGCTTTCTCCTTTTGAAAAGGTGTGCCAAAGCAGTCGGCAGCCCGAAGCAGAAGGAAGAGGCGTGCAGAGGAAGAAAGGGGTCAGGGAAAACGGACTGACGTGGCCGCAGGCGCAGGCCAATCCGCTTACCCTGAACCCTGTGTTCTTCTGCACGCAGCCTGCCTTTCGGACGATGCCGACTGCTGAATACGATCGTGCCGCGCCGGCTGCCGATCGCAGGGGCCGCCCGGCGTGGCGGCATCCGAAAAATGAAATTAGAGTTTGCTGCGAATGCCCAGCCGCCCGACCAGCTGGCGGTAGCGCTCGATGTCCTTCTTGCTCAGGTAGGCGAGCATCCGCTTGCGGCGGCCGACCATCATCATCAGGCCGCGCCGGGAGTGGAAATCCTTCTTATGCACGCGCAGGTGGTCGGTCAACTGATTGATGCGCGCAGTGAGCAGGGCCACCTGGACTTCAGGCGAGCCTGTGTCGCCCTCATGGGTAGCGTGCTCGGTAATTACAGCCGTTTTGGCCTCTCTCTTAAGCGGCACTGCCGGAACAACCTCCTTTTCAACCAGTACGCCACAGTTTAGCACAAATTGGGACAAAAATCAATCCTTCCGATACAATCTCAGGCGAGCGCACGAACGCATTTTGCTATCTCACCGCGCTTGCCAGGAAGAAAATCAGCAAAGGGAGAAACCTTTCAGGCGGGCGGCAGCAGGTCGGCGACGCGCACGGGCGCATTGGGGCGGGCCAGCGTCGCGGCGTTCTCTTCTGCCGGCCATATCAGGGAGGCAAATCGCAAAGCGTGTCGAAACTTTCCTGCGGCGCGGCGACACTTTTCGGGCGCGCGCGCCGTCGTCCTGGGTGAGGGAGTCGATTCAGACGTGGCCGTTGTCGAAAACCATCGCGAGAGCGCGCACGAGAAGCGGCTGGTCGCGCGCCTACAGGCGGGAGAGGCCGAGGCCCTGAGCGCGCTGTTTGAGCTGCATGTGGACCGGGTGTTCGCCTATGCCAGGCACCTGCTGGGCAATCGCGAGGATGCCGAAGAGGTGACCTCGGAGACATTCCTGCGCGCTTTCGAGCGGGTCGCCTCGTTTCGGGGAGAGTGTCCGTTTCGCGGATGGCTCTTTGGCATTGCGCGCAACCTGTGCTATGACCGCCTGCGCCAACCGCGCCTGCTGCTTTTGGAACCGGAGGAGGCCGAACGGCGTACCGATCAGGGCGATGGCGCGACGCAGATGGAGACGCGCGCTCTGGTGCGCCAGGCCATTGCCGCACTGCCGGAAGAGTACCGACTGGCCCTGACCCTCTGCGATGTGGAGGAGTGGGACGCGCGCGAGGTGGCCGCAACGCTGCAAAAGTCGCTGCCGGCCACCAAATCGCTGCTCTATCGCGCGCGCCGCGCCCTGCGCGCGCGCCTGACCGAGCTCTGGGAAGAAGAGGAACCGACCGACGATGCGATGCGATGAACTGCTGGGATTGCTGGATCTCTATCTGGATGGAGAGTTGCCGGAGGAGATGGCCCGTCGGGTGGATCGGCACCTGTTGCGCTGCCCGGCCTGCGCCTACGAAGCGCGCACGCTGGAGCAGACGCGCGCCATGCTGCGCGAGGCGATTCCTCCTGCTGAAACATCGCCGGGGTTCCGGGAGCGGGCGGCGGCACGCCTTCTCGACGCCTTTGCCGACCGCTTGCGCCCCGCTCAGGAGGTCGAGGGCACCCCGCAGTGGCCGCTGCCGTTTCTGCGCGAGGAGTAGACTGGTTTCTGTTCGGGCGGCTAAAGCCGCAGCAACAAAGGCACCAAGTCCGCCTTCGCGGACTCCTTTCTCCCCTCTCCTTCCCAAGGAGAGGGGCCGGGGGTGAGGTCTGTAGTCGCCGTAGGGCGACTTCATGCCTTTGTTGCCGCGAATTGATTCGCCCGCTACCGAAAGCTGAATGACTCTGGGAGTGGAGAAGGGCGGCAGGGAGGAACGAAAGGAAAGTGCATGGCTGGACAAGCGTTTAACGCCTACCGATTTGAGAACGGCCAGTTTGTGCCCCACAATGAGCCGAACACGAACGGGCTGCAATGGGCTGCCTTTCTGGCTCAACAGGGCTACGCTGAGCCGGAGCAGGTCTGGGGGCCGTATCCCGATGTCTATATCAAGGTCTATGAAGCGCGACCGGACGCCCAGGCGCGCTTCCAGTTCGTCGCGATCTGCAACCTGGTCACGGTCCCGCACCGGGTCTTTATCCGCGACATCAACGGCCTGATCCAGCTTCTGAACCTGCTGATGCCTCTGTTCGCGCAATACAGCCGCCCGGAGGAGCAGGTGGGCGAGGCGCTCTTCGGCTCCCAGGGCGCGCAGGAGGAGAGCCCGGAAGACATGATCGAGTGAGGCAGGCCGTTGGGCCATTCTTGAACGAAATGGCAGGCTAGACTCTGCGTGGGCCTCTCTTGCTGCCGTTTTTTCCCGATCTCGCCCGGACAGCGCCGGCGCCCTGCCTTAGAAGGCTTGGCCCCGTGCCATTTCCCAGAACAGGAGCGCGGCGGCAATGGCCATCAACACGGTGGTGAGGCCGCCGAACAGATTGGATAGCAGCCCGTTGCACCGCTTTTTAACAACGGTTGGGTTATTGCAGAGCCAGAGGAGCAAGACGATCAGGGGCGGAGCGACCACGCCATTGAGCGCCGCTGCATACAATAGCCCCTTGATGGGGCTGATGCTATGCACGAAATTGAGCGCGTACCCTACGGCAATCACGCCGGCGAGGGTCAGGTAGAAGCCGCGCGCCCGATTGAACCGCCGATAGAGACCATATCGCCACCCCATCGCTTCCGAGAGCATGTATGCTGCCGAGCCCGCGAGCGTTGGAACAGTAAGCATCCCTGAGGCCACAATCGTCAGCGTGAACAGCCGGTAGCCTGCTTTGCCCAGCGGCAGGAGCGCTCTGGCGGCCTCCTGGGCCGTATTGATATGCGTCAGGCCGCGCGCGTGGAGCGACGCAGCCGCGCAGAGAAGGATAAAGAAGGCAATCGTCTGCGAGGTAAGCATCCCCACGATGGTATCGGCGCGCATAGAACGGATTTCCTGCTGGGTAGCCCGCTGCAGCCGTCTTCCTGGCGCGGACGCCTTTCCCTCCTCTACCGCTTCCTCGACTATCTCTGCTGCCTGCCAAAAGAACAGATAGGGCGAAATGGTGCCTCCCAGCAGGCTCAGGGCCGTCAGGATATATTCCGGGGACTGGCTCCAATGGGGAAGGAACAGATGGCGCGCGATCTGGGGCCAGTTATGATGCACTCCGGGCAGGAGGGCCGCGACGATATAAGCCAGGAGCGAGAGGGCCAGCCATTTCAGATAGCGAACATAACTGCGATAGGGAACGAAGACCTCTAGAGCCGCCGTTAAGGCCGTAATGACGGTCAGCCACACCCAAAACGGCAGGCCGAAGAGCATCTGCGCCGAGGCGGCCATGATATTCAAATCTGCCCACACATTAACCACATTGGCTCCGAAAAGCAGGATGACGACGCCCCAGAGGAGCCAGGGAGAATAGTGTTCTTTAATCGCGGCTGCCAATCCCTTGCCCGTGATGGTCGCGATACGCCCGCACATCTCCTGTACCGCAATCATGAGCGGTAACATGGCAGGGAAGAGCCAGAGTAACCCGTAGCCAAACTGCGCCCCTGCCACCGAATAGGTGCCGACTGCGGTAGGGTCATCATCGGACGCCCCCGTTATCAGGCCAGGGCCGAGCCGTTTCCAGAGAGGCTGATGGTCTGGCTGCTCGGGACTGGCTGGCATGGAACGGTTCTGGCGCACTTTCGTTGTCATAGATTGCTCTTTACGACTCAAGGGTAAGGAGGCTCCCCTTTTGCTGCCGGGGAATGGCTGCCGTGTTTCTGTCATACAGGTACGCTCGCGTCGCCGAATCGTGCTCAGCAATAGGGACCCTCATGCGGCGGACCTTGCGCGAGAGCGCAGGGAAAACGCGCCTGTCTCGCGAACCACCAGGATAGATTCCAGGTAAGACGGAGTAAGAGCACGGCCATGAAAGCCTTCTCGGTGCGCTGGCGCAGCGCGCGGCGGTTTCAGGAGCATGAAGTCTTTGCGGATGCGGCGGTGGGGGCCTGCATTCTGGCGGCGCTGGAAGCGTCGGGCGGTATGGCGGTCTGGCAGGCGGGAACGCTGTGGAAGTGTCCGGGCTGCGGAGACCGCACGGTACGCACGGAGGAGTTCCTGGAGGGGATGCGCCGCGCCGAGGAGTATCTGCAACGCGAGGAGGCATCATGCCAGCGGAGCGGCGACGCGCAAGCCCCGGGCCGCCGCGCCGCGCTGAACTGGCTGGCAGAAGTCGCCGCCAAGATGCTTGGCTGTGAGCGGGACCGGGTCTATATCAAAGATGAGGGCGGCGCCTGCGCCTATGAAGGGGTAACTTACATCTCTCGGATTTGACCTCTTTCCGGCAGGGTTTAGCCTGCCGAGGGTATGGAGGCCGCTCCCCTCTCCTTAAGAAGGCGCCCTCAATCCGTAAGTACGGCGTGGCGGAACAGCTTGCGGGCCCGATCCGATATCTCGTGCCAGGCGGCGCGTGGGATGACGGGCACCTTTTGCTCAAAACGATACCAGGGGCGGGTATAGACCAGGGCTATATTCGGGCGAGAGCGGTCGGAGTGGTTGGGGGTGCCGCGATGCCACATCCGCAGGTCGCGCAGCAGCACGGAGCCCGCGTTCATGGTCACCCGTCGGGAGGGCATTTCCTGCGCGAGGGCCGCTATGTCCGAGCCGCCGGGCCAGAGATGGGTACCGCCCGGCCAGATCTCCATCGGGCCATTCTCTTCGGTCACGTCCACCAGCGGAATATTCAGCACCAGCCCGTAAGCAGGCAGAGAGAGGCGATTCTCCGGGAAGAGAAGCTGCGTGTCGGAGTGAACGCGCTGATAGTCGGAGCCGGGCAGCGGCGTGTCCGAGGCAAAGTAGGTGCAGATGGACGTCACCGCCTCCGGGTTGGCGGCAAAGGCCGCGTTGCCGAAGACGGCCTCCACAACGGCCAGCACCGTGTCGTTCTCGTAGACACGCGGATCGGCAAAGGGCGGCTCAAACGGCAGATACATCTGGTAGCGGTTCGCGCCCCGGTTGGAAGGCTCACGGCGCATATGCTCGCTCAACTGCCGATCGAAGGCATCGCGGAGCGAGTCGATGAGCGCGCGCGGCAGCAAGTCTTCAAAGATGGTGTAGCCGTTGACGCGGATGCGGTCGGCATGAAACTCAGGGGAGTCTGTCATAACAGGCTTACCTCTAGATCTAAGGAATGAAGCCCTTGTCGGGTACTGAAAGTACCCGGCTCTAGGGCCTGCGGCCAAGCGTCCTGCGGACGGCAAAGCTTAAAAGGTAGTGAGCGTCCGAAGGACGGTCGGCGGCGCAGCCGCCCTCTAGCCGGGTATTTTCCATGCCCGGCACGGATCGGAGGTTTTCAACCCCCGGCTCTAGGGCCTGCGGCCAAGCGTCCTGGCGGACGCGCATTTGTACGAGGTTCAACTGGTTCGTCCGTATGATGGCCGCACGGGGCGCGGTCGCGGCGGATTGCTCCTACCAACGGGCCTCCGCTTGCGGCGGGTCGGCGTAGGCGGCGTACTGTTGGGCCACCTGCGCGGCGGCGGTGTCGCCCCGATGGAACAGCAGGCGGTAGCGCAGCGTAAGATGGCCGCCTTGCGGCACGGTATAATCACCGGCCCCTTCGGGGCCAAGCCCGAAATCGTGCAGGCCGAAGGGGTTGACGGCAAACAGGCCGTAGTCGCGGGCGTGCCAGGTCTGCGGGTGGCGCAGGTTGCCGGGGTGGTCGAAAATGGCAACGCCGTAGGTCTGGCCGTGGATAGGCCCCCAGTAGTCCACCCACTCCGCCGCTTTGCCCCAGGCCGCGCCATCCTTATTGCCTGTTGAGGTCTCAATGTGGCCGCCTTGCTTGCGCGCGGGAGCCAGCGTATCGGCCACGCGCAGCCCGAACGTTCCCTCTTTCGTGTCTCCGAAAACCACTAGGCCCTCGGTCGGCTGGATTTGAATGGTGAAATCCAGCACGCGGTCGCCGTTGGGCAGGGCGTAAACCCGTATCCAGCGCCTGTCTGTGGCGATGAGCTTGCCGTCGGGAGCGCGCCAGGCCGTCTCCGCCTCAAAGCCGCCGTAGACCGGGCCGCTTACCGGCCTGCGAAAGGCGAGATTTTCCGTCTTGCCGGTTCCCTTTTCCTCCGACCAGAAATCTATGCCGTTGATGTTGCCGTGCGTGAACCACAGGCCGCGATGGTGTGGGTGGTCGTGGCTTTCATCCGTGGTAGCTTCCATCGGCCAACGGCGGGTGATCGGGCTGCCGTCCGGGGTCAGGATGGGATAGAAAAACGGCTTGTTGGGCCCGCTATGGGTTGTGTAGCGCGTGAAAAGGGCGCTGCCGATGGAGACCTCCATATCCGGTCCGCGCGGCGTGACGCGCACCTCCGGTTGGTCGGGATGGGAAGCATGCTCGCGGCGCAGGCGGTAGGTGCGCGTAGCGCCCTGCGCCAGGTCGGGCTCCACAAAGCTAAGCTGGGGCCGGTAATATTCGCCGGTATATCCCAGTTGACAGGACCGCCGCTCCTTGCCATCCGACGTTTCCAGATAGAGCCTGTCTGCCGGGCCGAGGGTAAGGCGGTGCTGAGTCGAGAGTGGGAGCGCGACCGTCACGATGGCGTTATGGTAGGCATGGTGGAGGGCGCGCACCGTGACGGTTGGCAGGGCCTCACGGGCCTGGGCGCGCGCCGCCAGGCTTACACTCAGGAGCAGCAGCGTGCATAGGAACCACCTAACCCCCCGGCCTTTGGCCCTCATCCCCTGTCCCCCTCTCCCGCAGCGTGGGAGATGGGTTGGGGGGGAGGGCCACTCCCCTCCCCTAG
>Ga0070741_10002750_pt1 | contig 45950 bp, 36 predicted proteins | sample Coa_R1_4_FD_66440 | JGI IMG/M metagenome (GOLD analysis project Ga0070741, IMG submission 66440) | Surface soil microbial communities from Centralia Pennsylvania, which are recovering from an underground coalmine fire - Coalmine... | ecosystem: Environmental > Terrestrial > Soil > Unclassified ... | reverse complement strand
AAGAGTTCCCCAACAGAAGCGAGGAGGCAATCGTGGACAAGAACCGAATCAAAGGCAAGATGGACGAGATCGCAGGACGGGCAAAACGGCAGGCCGGCGAATGGACCGGCGACACGCAGGCGCAGGGCGAAGGCACCGTTGATGAAATAAAAGGCCGTGCGGAGAACGCCTGGGGCAAGGTGAAAGACAGCGCTCGTAATGCGAAAGACGATATGGATCGCAAAGACAAAGAACGGAACGCTGCCTAAGTCCGACATCGTTAATGCAAAAGACGCTCAATTTGAGCGTCTTTTCTTTTTTGTGCGCGTTACAAGTTCAAGTACGAGCGCACCGGAACGATGAACTGAGAGTTTCCACCCCGGTGGCACGACTGTGGTAGCCGTGTACTCCGCCACTATCAATGGTCCTGCGGACGTAAATCCCGTTTTCAGGTGCTCGCGCGTGAGCACCCTCGCTTGAATCGCCTTCCCCGCAAATATCACCGAGCCCCGGTCTTCTTGTTGCTTCCTCTGCTTTCCCGTTTGCGCACGCGCCCGGCCAGGTGATTCTTGCACGATCGTAGCGCGCACGCGAAGCGTAACTCCTTCTATCTTCTTTCCTGGATGGTGATATCCAAATCTCCGCTGATGTGCCTGATGGAAGTCCTGGAGCAGCGAAGCAGATTTTTTCCACGGAATCCGCAGCTCGTACCCCTGGCCCTGATAACGCATATCGATGGAATATTCCAGGCGAGGAGAACCGTGCCATTCCTCATATGAGTACTCTCGTAGCGCGGCTTGTTTTAGCTCGTTGAAGATCGTGCCGATTTCCCTCGCAGAATTCTGAAACTCGCTCAGGCTAAGCAGCATGGGAGCCGTCCGGGAAAAATCTTTGACAACATCGCTGACCAGAATCCCGTGGGCCGAAAGGGCTCCCGGTGCTGGAGGAACGATGACGCGCGGCATGGAGAGCGCAGCCGCCAACTCGCATGCATGCAGGGCGCCTGCGCCTCCGAAAGCAAACAGCGAGAATTCGCGTGGATCGTAGCCCTGCTCGATGGAGACCACGCGAATAGCTTTCTCCATCGTGGCGTTAACCACACGAATCATTCCCAAGGCCAACTGCTCCGGCGACCATTTCAGACCATTCTGGGAGATCCATTCTGCAAATAATGCTCGCGTGCGGTTGACGTCCAGTCGAAATTCACCTCCAAGAAAATTCTCCGCTCGCAGGCGGCCGAGCAAGAGGTTGGCGTCGGTGACGGTTGGCTGTGTGCCTTTGCCGTAGCAGATCGGACCGGGATCGGCACCGGCCGATTCCGGTCCTACGCGCAACGCGCCGCCGGCATCGACGCGCGCCAGCGATCCTCCGCCCGCTCCGACTGTGTGTATGTTGAGCATGGGCACGCGGACAGGAAGGCCGGCAACTTCGGCTTCGGAACTCAGGTTCAATTTGCCTTCGAGCAGAGCAACGTCAGTGGATGTGCCTCCCATGTCGAACGAGACGATGTTTTCGAATCCCGCAGAGCGTCCCATCTCCAGCGCACCGACTGCTCCTCCAGCGGGACCGGAGAGGACAGTTCGCACCGGCTGCGCCGCAGCGGCGGCCAGCGCAGTAATGCCTCCGCTCGACTGCATCACGAATACCCGCGTTTTTCGTTCCGCGGAGAGGCGCGATTGAAGACTTTCCAAATAGCGCTGCATGAGCGGCTGCAGGTAAGCGTTCATCGTGACCGTGCTCATGCGCTCGTACTCGCGAAATTCAGGAAGGATCTCGTGCGAGAGAGAAATCGGCACTTCGAGTCGCCGTAGCTCACGGCCGACCGCGAGTTCGTTTTCGGGGTTGGCAAATGAGAACAGCAGACAAACCGCAATCGACTCTGGACTGTGCTCTTGAATCACCCTCAGGAGTGCGGCCAGTTCGTCTGATGATGGAGCGCGTTCCACGGTGCCATCCGGCCGGGTGCGTTCTTGAACGCCAAAACGCAACTCACGAGCGACTAGAGGTTCGATTCTTGTGACGTTCAGATCGTAAAGTCTGGGGCGAGCCTGGCGTCCGATCTCAATCGCATCTTCAAATCCCGCGGTCGTCACCAACGCGGTGCGTGCGCCTTTCCGCTGCAGCAGAGCGTTGGTCCCTACTGTCGTACCGTGGAGCAGGATGACTTCACATTCGCGACCGTCGGTGATTTTCTCTACTGCTTGAGCGACGGCTTCGGATGGATCATGAGGGGTGGAAAAGACTTTGAGGATTTTGAGGCGGCCATTTTCAATCCAGACGCAATCGGTAAAGGTGCCACCGGTATCCACCGCGATGCGCAGAGGCGAAGCTTGCGTGTTTCGAGAGGAAGCCAGGCTGATCTCCGGAAATTCCGAAAACGGATTTTACCGAAAGCGCGGAAGAAGCAGGTCGGCAGCAACGAAAAGAAACAGCACAACAGAAATGATGCCGTTCATGGTGAAGAATGCCGCGTTCAGCTTCGACAGGTCTTTGGCAGAGACAAGTGAGTGCTCGTAAGCAATGAGAGCGGCGACGGCTATCACCCCAGCGATGGCGAGCTTGCCCAGTCCAAAGGCAGACACCACGGCGCAGAGGAACACAAGCATAAGCGCGTGCATAATTCGCGCCAGCAGCAAGGCATTTGCGATTCCATAATGGCGGGGCACGGAATGCAGCCCGAAGCTGGCGTCGAATTCACAGTCCTGACATGCATAGAGCACATCGAAGCCGCCGACCCAGAACATCACCGCTCCCGTGAGCAGAAGGATGCGCGGATCAAGCGACCCGCGAATCGCGATCCATGCAGCGGCGGGAGCGATGCCCAGAGCGAATCCCAGTACCAGGTGCGACCATCTCGTGAATCGCTTCGTGTACGAGTAGACGAAGACAATCGCCAACGCCACTGGAGAAAGAATCAGTGTTAGGCGATTGAGCATTGCTGCTGAAAAGACAAAAAGGGCACTGGCAATCGCAACAAACCCCGCAACGAAGTTTTTATTCAGAATTCCTGCCGGCAGAGCGCGTTGGCTGGTTCGCGGATTTGCGCCGTCAATCTCTGCATCGGCGTAGCGATTGAAAGCCATGGCAGCGGAACGCGCTGCGACCATCGCGATGATGATCCACAGAAGCTGCCACAGAGGTGGCCATCCATTGCTGGCCAGCATCGCGCCGCAGAGGGCAAAAGGCAGCGCAAAGATCGAGTGCTCCCACTTGATCATCTCCAGCGAGACGCGCACGTTGTGCAGAGTGGACACGTGCATCCATTCTAACCATTGGAGAGATTAAGAAGATTTGTAGAGAAATTGCGCGGTTTCTAGCGCCAGTGGAAGTCCAGTTTCACGATTTCCGTGCTGGCAACCGGTTTGTCGCCCAACATCGCCGGCTGATATTTCCAGCGTTTCACACAGTCGGTGGCAGCAGCTCGAAGTAATGGCGGTCCTGAAACAACTGTGATGTTGCTGACGGCGCCGGTGGGATCGACGTTCACATTAAGCAGAACCTCGCCTTCGACATGGAGCTGGCGAGCCATTGGCGGGTACTGAGCCGGAACGGAACGGACCAAATGCGCGGGAACGGCCTTTTTCGGAACTTGTGGGGCCAAAACTGCGGTCTGAGCGGGCACGTCGGCGACCACGTCTTTCAGCGCCTCCGGCTTCGCGATGCTGGCGGTTTCAGCTACGCGTAGTGGCAAAGCAACCGGCTCCTCGCCTGAATCGTCGACCTTGGTTTTGCGAGCCGCCGCATAGGAGGAACCATGCCGAACCGCAACCGGGGCATTGGGTGCCACGCCTGCAGCCTCAGGCTGCATGGACTCAGCGGCAGGCTGGGCAGGGACTTGGGGCAATGCGACATGTGCATCGGACGTGCTGGAAGGCGCCGTCACGACGGGCCGCGCTGAAGCCGAAAGCTCGGAAGATGCGCCCGACTCCGTCGCATCCGACGCGTCCACCGCATTTGCTTGCGCCGCATTCGACTCCTTTGCCGGAATTGCACGAGCGATCTTCTGCGCGATTTTGCGAACTTCGGGGGCAGGTGTCGCCTCAAGCAGCTGTGGCTTATTTGCGAGCCAGTAGCGCGCGCCTACTGCGGCTCCGGAAAGCGCAGCGAAAAATACTGCTGAGTAGATAGCTTTCCTGCGTTGCTCACGCTTATGCGCAGCGCGATTGGCTGCGCGAAACTGCGCCACGGAATCGGCCGTCGCAACCTTTGTTGCAATTCGTTCGGGAGAATCGGCGCGTCCGGCGGAATGGACGCGTCCGGCGCTGAGATCTTGTGCAACAGAATCTGCCAGAACGAGAAGATCCTTGTCCGAAACTGCACTCGTCTGACGCGATTGTGAGTTGCCAATTTTAGGCGCGGTACTCACGACAGAAGGTCTCGTGTCTTCGGCCGGAAATTGGACCGGCCAGAAGTCCGGCTGGGCACTGGTGAATTCGATTTCAACCTGGTGCATGCCGTTCAGACCCGGCTCCACGCCAATCGCGTGGCACTCTGCCGTGCGGCCGTTCTTCAGATTCTGGAGACTCAGCTTATTGCCGACGCGCATTGGTAGTTTAGTGCTCAATACGCAACCACGGAGCAGGACGAACTGCGTGCGAGGCTGGTCTTTCCCCCCAAACTGGTCGCGAATCTCGACAGGCAGTGCAACCGCGATACGAGCAGCGCGCTTGCCGCGCGTAGCATGGGCCAACGCAGCGCTATCGGAGACGCCGCCAGGCGGCCGATCCGTCTCGAGTGCTGAAAAATCGCTTCGCTGCGTCATCTTGCCTCTTCCCAAATTGAGATTCGGTACCTCGATTACACACCTTATTTACCTCCTGAGTCACATCACGAAAGGTTCAACAGAAGGACGAACTCGGAGTAGCACTTTCGTGTACTTACCAACTCGCGTTACTATCGGACTAGTACCGCTGCGCAGCGTCAGTACCGTCCGCGGATAGCGAATGGGTCAGTTTTCGAACCCATCCGTTACCGCCGACCTAACTGAGAGAAACCGAGATTGCAAGCAAAGGAATGAACTTGATCAAAAAACTCCTCCTTATATCTACGGCTCTGTTGTTAGTAGTTTTCTGTTTCCCTGGCCTTAGCTACGCCAAAGATGAAGGCGACCGGGCCAAGCTGCAGGATCGTCTGAATAAAGCGGGGACGATTTTGAACCAGCTAACCGCAGCTCCGGACAAAGGCATTCCGCAGGAGATACTGGCGCATGCAGAATGTGTCGGGGTGATTCCGTCGCTCATGAAAGCGGGCTTTGGCTTCGGCGGCGAATATGGACAGGGTGTTGTCACGTGCCGGACGGCGCATGGATGGAGCGCTCCAGCTTTTTATCGCCTGGGCGGAGGAAGCTTCGGCTTGCAGATCGGGGGCGAAGCCGTCGATCTAATTATGCTTTTCATGAACGACAAAGGCGTGCACTCCCTGCTCGCGCACAAGATAAAGATTGGCGTTGATGCTTCAGCGTCGGCTGGTCCAGTGGGACGGACGGCGGCGGCGGACACGAACATCGCGCTGCAAACGGAGATTCTCACTTATTCCCGCTCGCGGGGTATCTTCGCGGGAATCTCGTTAAAAGGTGCGTGGATCGAACAGAACGGCGGCGACACACGAACGTTCTACGGTCGCGATATCAACTTCCGTACCATTCTGGGAGGAACCGTGAGACCCCCGGCGGGTTCTGAGGGATTCCTATCCGCTGTGCGTAAGGACTTCGGCGAAGCGAAAGCGTCGAGATAATCAGGAAAGGCGTTTCAAGTTTCAGGCTTCAAGTTTTCGGCAAAGCCCACAAGTCAGGAAAGGCGTTTCCAGTTTGGGGTTTTCACGTTTCCGCCCAGCCCTGTTCCGTCGGCGGCAAGTGCTCCTCAATGTTTCCGTAGGCCTTTGCCGAAACCTGAAACTCGAAACCTGAAGCTCGCTTTGCGATTCCGATTGCAGGACGACAACGCCCGGTGGTAGCGTCGCGATTCGCATGCGAGAGAACCTCGAGTACGTACTGGTCTGGGCATTCGTTCACAGCATCGGCGCGTTGCCGAGGCCGATTGCCATCGCGGTAGGCAAGTTCCTCGGATTCGCGGCGTACGGGTTGATGTCCCGGCTGCGAAAAGTGGGGCTCCGCAACCTCCAGATCGCATTTCCCGAAATGGCGGAGAAGCAGCGCCGGAGAATTGTCTTCCAGCTCTTCCAAGGTTTGGGGCGGCAGCTCGCCGAGTTCTGCATGTTTCCTCGATATACGGCGGAGAACGCACGCAAAGTGGCTACCTATGATGGCTTCGAAAACTACGAAGCTGCGCGAGCTGCAGGCCGCGGAGTGCTCTTGCTCACCGCGCACATCGGTGGCTGGGAGATCGGTTCTTTTGTCCATTCCATTTTTGGGAATCCCATTAAGATTGTCGTGCGCAGGTTGGACAATCGCAAGGTCGATGCGCTCGTTGATCGTTATCGGACGCTCCACGGCAACGAGACTTTCGCAAAAGAGGACTTTGCACGTGGGCTTCTGGGAGCCATGAAAGCAGGCGAGACGGTCGGCATCTTAATGGACACAAACATGACTCCGCCGCAGGGAGTCTTCGTTGACTTCTTCGGTGTGCCTGCCTGTACCCCTTCGGGAATGGCGCGCGTGGCCTTACGGTCTGCTGCTGCCGTGGTCCCGGCATTCACGATTTGGGATACGCAGTTGAGGAAATATCGCGTGCGCTTCGATCCAGCCTTGAAGCTCGTTTCCACCGGCGACGATGACGCCGATGCGGTCGCAAATACCGCACTATTTACGCGGGTGATCGAGGAGTATGCCGCAAAATATCCGGAGCAATGGTTGTGGGTGCATCGCCGCTGGAAAACCCGCCCACCCGGCGAGCCTCCAATCTACAAGGCTTCATGAAAGGCGAAAGCTACAAGATCGGAGATCTCGCGGCGCGCTTTGGCGCACTGTTACAAGGCGATGCCACAACCCTGGTTACCGGTGTCGCGAGTATCAGCACGGCTCGCGAGGGCGACCTCGTGTTTGCTTCTGACGAGGATAAATTTCAGCAGGCGCTGGACTCGCGTGCGACGGCGATCGCCGTCGGTCGGTTTGCGAAAACGCCGCGCCGCGACAAGCCATTCCTGATTGCCGAAAATCCCAAACTTCTATTTGCGCGTATCGCCGCTCAGTTCTACCAGCAGACTGCGGTGGAGGGCCGAGATGAGAGCGCTCAAATCCACGTCACCGCGCAGATTGGCGAGCACACGTTCATTGGTCCTGGAGCGGTGATTGAAGAAGGCGCTTGCATCGGCGACTATACGACAGTCGGCGCAAATTCCGTTATTGGGAAAAACGCGCACCTTGGGAGTCACTGCCGGATCGATCCGAATGTGACTATTTATGCTGACGCGAGGCTGGGCGATCTCGTGATCGTACAGGCGGGCACTGTGCTGGGATCGACCGGATTCGGCTACGTTCAGGATGAGCATGGCCGGCATCAATTGTTTCCCCAAATCGGAGGGTTGTTGATTGAAGATGACGTCGAGATCGGGGCGAACTGTACCGTCGATCGCGGCTCGCTCGATCGGACAGTAATCCGCCGTGGGGTCAAACTCGACAACATGGTTCATGTCGCGCACAACGTCGAGATTGGCGAGAATGCCGTAATCGCCGCGCAGACCGGAATCTCAGGGGGTTCCCGAATCGGGCCAGGAGCAATCATCGGCGGCCAGGTAGGCATTGGGGAGCACGCTGAGGTCGAAGGAGGAACGATTTTAGGCGGGCAAAGCGGCGTTTTGAGTGGGAAGGTCTTGCGCGGCAAGGGAATGGTTTTATGGGGGACGCCGGCGCGTCCACTGAAAGAGTACTTGAAGGAACTGGCCACGCTCGCGCGTCTCAGCCGCAAAGGAATGAAGTAAGCTGCGTCATGGCCCTGATCGTTGTTGGCGGGCAGACGAAGCATGTGGGCAAGACCACGCTGATATGCGAGATCATCCGCCGTTTTGCCGCTGCCAAATGGACGGCAGCCAAGATCACATCTCACTTTCACCACACAGATCATTGCCATGCGATCTCCTCAGGAGCGGATTGGAATATTTGCGAGCAGAGGATGAGCGCTGCACCGGCAGATACAGCGCGATACTTGCGCGCCGGAGCGGTACGTGCTTTGCTCGTGTGTGCCGAATCAGGAAGTTTGTCCGCTGCATGTTCGGCGTTGAAGAAAGAAATCGGTGCGAGCGCGAATACGATTGTGGAGTCAACTGCGGGGGCTCAAATTCTCGCTCCGGATATGTTTTTGCTGGTGGTGGATCCCGAGAGTCAGGAATTCAAAGCTTCGGCCCGCGAACAACTCCAGCGGGCTCACGCGCTGGTCGTCAGCTCGCGAGCGAATTGGGCCGGCCTGGATACTCCAGAGGCCGTTCCGATATTTCAATGCTCAGGACTGGGCATTGATCAGGCACTAACAACCGCTATTGAAGGTTTGCTGCAAGCGCCGGGTTGCTGATTTCTGCAAGATTCGGATGTTCTCAGGCCGCCCGTTTTGGGATCTCTGTTCGGGGGCCGGTCTTTCCCGTGTTTCCGCCCTCGAGCGAGATTTTCGCAAACGCAATGTTGAGCACAAGGCCCGACAAGAGGTCGAGAAACTCCTCGGTGATGTGAATGGTTGCGCTGATCTCTTCGGCCCTCAGTCCCGAATCCTGCATGCGCTCGACTGTGAGTTGAGGAGCATTCGGGAGATCCGCAGCCAACGTGAGAGCCGAGTCGTGCAGGGCGCGCCGATTTTCACTGTACAACGGCGAGGACACCATCGGCTTCAGCGCTCCCCAGTACATATTTAAAAAATCCGGAAAGCGCGCGAATGCCTGGTAATCGGTGTTGACGACTGGTACTCCTAATGTGCGCTTAATATCATCATAGACCTTTCGAATTGGCGCCGAAGCTTCTTCTTCAGAAATCTTGATGGGCTTCTGCGTAAAAACAGGATGCTCTGCATTGCGTTCTGCATTTCTTGTTACCGGAGGACCATCCTCAAAGGCCTGCAATTGCGCAGCGGCAATCATGAGCAGAAGAGGATTGTTATAGTGCAGAAGTTCTACAACTTCGGTGAGTTCGTGCTGAGCTCCGGTTGAGAAATGTACCTGCTGGATGCTCGCGCAGAGATCTGGCACCGGGAAATAATTGTGTGCTCTGGTGTATGCCTCTCCCCGCAATCGTTCCGCGCACCGGAAGAACTCGTTTGTTTCCACACATGGACGCAGCGCGTTCCAGATCGCATCCAGAGCAGCGGGATGCGCACCGTAGGCCTGAAAGATGACGTTCACATGAGGAACGCCCAGTGCGACCTTGATCTCCTGATAGATTTCAAGTGTCCTGCCGGAGGCGTCGGCTTCAGGCACGAGAATCAGGCGACGTTTGCGACTCAGAGGCATGGATGGTGTGATGACGCACTGTGGCGCACAGATGTCATCACAAGCATTTACTCGCTGCTGCCGAGTAAATGACCCAGCTTCTCTCGTTTCGTTCTGAGATATGCGGCAGAATGTGCGCTTGTCTCTGGCTCACAGGGAACGCGCTCTACTACGCGCACGCCGGCAGCTTCGAGTGCGGAGACCTTCTGAGGATTGTTCGAGATGAGTCTGATCTCACTCACACCCATCACTCTGAGGACAGCCGCGGGTAATTCGAACTCGCGATGATCGGCTTTGAAGCCGAGTCTCTCGTTGGCTTCCACAGTATCGAGTCCCTGGTCCTGAAGCTCGTATGCCTGGAGCTTTGCTATGAGTCCGATGCCGCGGCCTTCCTTCTGTTCATAGAGCAGAATTCCTGTCCCGGAGTCAGCGATCATCCGCAGCGCAAGCTCGAGTTGTTGGCGGCAGTCACAGCGCAGAGAGTGAAAGACGTCGCCGGTGAGACATTGCGAGTGAATCCTCACTAGAGGAGGAGCGGAATGAATGTCTCCCATGACGACAGCTACAGCGGCTTCCGGGCGGCAGGTTTCCGGATCGCGCTCGCTGCCCTCGAATCCGAGAATGCGGAAGTGGCCAAACTGAGTGGGAAAGTCAGCTTCAGCGCGCTTGGTCGCCTGAATTCGAGTAGGAGAGGTGCTCATCTCTCAAATTATAGCGAGCGATTCCTGCTAGGCTTACTCCGTGGACGAGAAGCTGATCCTCATCACGCTGCTGATTCGCCTTGGCGTCGTCGCCGCCATCGCCAGCGCAGTGGTGCGGTCCCGCTATTTCAAATCGGTTTTGTTTCGCAACGAAGTGCGTAGCGCGCGCCAGCAGATCAACATCGTGCTCTTCGTTGGCGTACCAGTTGCCTTAGGTGTATGGGTGCGCGCGATGGTCCCGAACTTCTCCGCTGCGGACGTAGCTTTTGAGAGCGCCATCATCGTCGGCGTGATGGGCGGACGGCTCGCTGGAGTCGGCCTCGCTGCTCTGTGCGCCGTTCCAGAGCTGTGGCTGCACGAGTTTCTTTCATTTCCGATGAATGCCCTCGCCGGATACGTCGCCGGAGCGTTTCGGGAATTTGCCGCCAATCGTGAGGACATCTGGTCGTTCTCTCCGATGGTTGACCTAAGCATTTATCGCTGGGTTCGACGGAATTTCCCGCGCCCCCGGCATGACTGGCAGGTTGCTTTCTTTGTTGGGATCCTACTGCTGGAGTTTTTGCGCGAGCAGGTTGGACGCGCGTTTCCCAATCACGTCTTTTTCCTGAGCAGCAACAATCTGTGGGTGGAAGTTGCCATCTATGTGGGAACGATTGCCGCGGTAGCTATTCCCATAAAGGTCTGGAACGCGACCCGCATTGAATTGAAACTGGAAGAACAGGAACGTCTACTCCTGCAGGCTCGACTCGATGCTCTCCGCAGCCAGATCAATCCGCACTTCCTTTTCAACACGCTGAATTCCATTTCTTCGCTGGTGCGAGTGCGGCCGGAGCAGGCACGCGAGTTGATTGTGAAACTGGCGAACATCCTTCGCTCCCTTCTCAAGAAGCACGATGCCTTCGTGCTGCTGCGCGACGAAATTGACTTCATTGACAACTATCTCGATATAGAAGTTGCGCGTTTCGGCTCCGACAAGCTGCGCGTAGTCAAAGATCTCGAACCGCAGACGCTCGATGTGATCGTGCCCAGCATGATGTTGCAGCCAATCGTAGAGAATGCGATCAAGCACGGGCTGGCGCCGAAGATCGACGGCGGCAGCATCGTCCTGCGCAGCCGCTTTCAGCCGGAGCATCGGCTCCGCATTGACATCGAAGACGACGGCGTTGGCATGACTACGAACAATGGCAAGTTTGGCGAGCGAAGAAGATTTGCCCGCGACGGGGAGGAGGCTGAGATCCACGTCGAGGGAATAGGAATGTACAACGTCGCGGAGCGTTTGCGGGTGCTCTACGGAACGAACGCTCACATGACCGTCCAGAGCAGTCCCGGAATAGGAACTCGGATTTCAATCGAAGTTCCATTGCTGCAGACGGAGAGCGAATTCTCTGCCGCTTCCGCGATCTATGAAGCCCGCTCCAGCAGTCGACGATAGAACTTCTCATATTCGGGAATAATCTTGGAGGCGCAGAAGCGCGATTGTGCTTCGAATCGCGCCAGCTTGCCCATCTCGTGCAAGCGCTTCTCCTCAGAAAGGACTTCAATCGCGTAAGCAGCCATCTGCTCCACGTCTCCGACAGGAGCAAGAAAGCCGGTCTTGCCGTGCTCTACCACTTCCGGCATTCCGCCTTCATTGGTGCCGATGGTTGGCACCTCACAAGCCATCGCTTCGAGCGCCGCCAGTCCAAACGATTCAAGTTGGCTGGGGAGAAGCATGAGGTCGGAAATCGCAAGCTTCTCGTGAACATTGCCCTGCTTTCCCAGAAAGTACACGCGATTCAACAGTCCGAGACGTCGCACCTGCCATTCTGCCGCCGAGCGCTCGGGACCGTCGCCGATCATGATCAGCCGTGAGGGAACCTTCTCCTGCACGCGATGGAAGATCTCGATTACATCTCCGATTCGCTTTACCGGACGAAAATTCGAGAGATGCACGAGCAGCTTCTCCTCCGGTTCGGCAAAGACCGATCGTTCGGCGCTGATATCCTTTGGTCTCTTGTAGAGATCGCAGTTAACGAAATTATGGATCACCTCGATCGGCTTTTGGACCGCGAACTCCTGAATGGTTCGTTCCCGCAAATAATCGGAGATCGCTGTGACTCCGTCGCTTTCTTCGATCGAGAATCTCGTGACCGGAAGGTACGAGGGATCCTGTCCCACCAGGGTGATATCGGTTCCGTGTAGGGTGGTCACATATGGTAAGTGGCGGGGGAAAGTTGCCTTCGCGAGCATTTGCCGTGCCAACATGGCACTGACGGAGTGCGGGATCGCGTAATGCACGTGCAGCAGGTCAAGGTCATAGATCTCGGCCACTTCCGCCATGCGGGTCGCGAGTGCCAGGTCGTACGGCGGGTACTCGAAGAGCGGATACTGCGAGACCGTCACCTCGTGGTAGCGAATGTTGTCGTGAGGCGCCGTCAAGCGAAACGGTTGCGAGTAGGAGATGAAGTGCACTTCGTGCCCGCGATTGGCAAGCTCGATGCCGAGCTCGGTCGCGACCACTCCACTGCCGCCATACGTGGGATAGCACGTAATTCCTATTTTCATTTTCGGTGAGCAGGATACCGGAATTGGATGAGCTTGCCCGATTTTCGCTGCAGGAAATCTGGTCGGAGCTGGATCTGAGCAGCCGTGTGGTGCTTTCTGGTGCGGAATAAAATCCGCGTCACACGCTTGGCGTACCTCGGCACACACGCACTCTGCAAAAAGTGCAACTAACGCTACTTACCTTCGCATCGACAAACAAGTGCACACAAATCAAAGCGACAGACGAAAAGAATCTCTCACTATTGCGGTTGTGGGCTCAGGCTACGTTGGGCTGGTCGCGGGCGCTTGCTTTACCGAAATCGGACATCGAGTCATTCTGGTTGATAGCGATGAGAGAAAGATCGCTGCGCTCCGGAATGGAAAGGTTCCAATCCATGAAGAGTTCCTGCCCGAGCTGATTACCAAGCATGCGGGCGTACGGCTTTCGTTCACTCAGGATTTGGCGTCGGCCGTCCGCGCCTCTGATGCCATCTTCATCGCCGTGGGTACGCCTCCAACCGAAGACGGCGACGCAGATCTTTCCTATGTCGAGCAAGTTGCCTGCGAAATCGCCGAGGCGATCGATAGCTACAAAGTTGTCGTCGAGAAGAGCACCGTGCCGGTGTACACCAACGAGTGGGTTCGTCGGGCAATGGTCCTGAACGGCGCCCCAGAAGATATGTTCAGCGTGGTGTCGAATCCGGAGTTCTTACGCGAAGGAACTGCCGTTACAGACTTCCTCTATCCCGACCGAATCGTAATTGGCGCCGATAGCGATCGTGCCGCTCAGGTGCTGCGACGAATTTACGAGCCGCTGACATCCGGCCGCTATTGCGAAGATAGACTGGCGATTCCTCGCCCCGCCAAAGCGAACACTCCTGCGCGGCTCATTCTGACGAGCGCGAAAAGCGCGGAGCTCATCAAGCATGCCTCGAACGCTTTTCTGGCGATGAAGATTTCGTTCGTGAATGCCGTCGCGAATATTTGCGAACAGGTTGGAGCCGATGTCGAGCAGGTGACCGAAGGTATCGGGACAGACTCGCGCATTGGAGCAAGGTTCCTGCGTCCTGGAATCGGATACGGGGGCTCGTGCTTCCCCAAAGACGTCTCTGCATTCCAGGCGGTGGCTGCGGAAGTCGGATACGAATTTCGTCTTCTCGAGGAAGTGCGCGCGATCAATCACCAGCAGCGCAAGCGTTTTCTGCGAAAAGTGCGGCGCGCGTTGTGGAACTTGCGGGGCAAGAACCTTGCCGTCCTCGGCTTGGCCTTTAAGGGCGGGACTGACGATATCCGAGAGTCGCCTGCCATCGCGATTATCGAGTGTCTTCTGCACGAAGGCTGCCGCATCTCGGCCTACGATCCAGCAGCGATGGGGCAGGCGAAGGCTGTGCTTACATCCTCATCAATTCGCTTTGCCGAGGACGCCTACGATGCTGCACACAACGCCGATGCCTTGCTAATCGTTACCGACTGGGAGGAGTTCGCCAATCTCGATCTGAAGCGTCTGCGTAAAGAGCTGCGGCATCCCGTAGTTGTCGATGGACGGAACCTCTACCGCCCTGAGCAGATGGCGAAGGCGGGATTGATGTACTCCAGCATTGGAAGACCGGACGCTATGCCGGCGAACACCGCCATTGCAGGACTGAGGCGAGTCGCATAGCCGAATGGGCGTTCGCCGCGTCTTGGGTGGAATCGACGGGATGAAACGCTCCACGTCGCACTCTGTTGGTCGAAGCTGTTAACTACAAGATCCTATTGGAAGCTTCAAGACAAGCACCCCGCCGGTGAGGGGGCGGTTTCACGATCATCAGGCTGCAGAAGGCTGCGGATCATCATCGTCAGAATTGCCCAGCAGCTTATCCGCAAGCTGCAGCCAGCGATTGATGCGGGCGCCTTCGTGGTTCTCGCGCTCGTCTCTGGTAAGCATGTTGCTGGTCACAAAACGAGGATTCCTCTCCCGTTCTTCACGATCGTTCCACCATCTCTTAGCCATCGTTTCTTTCCTGGGCCGTGGCAGCTAGGGGAGAGTACCCGGCAACCTTGAAGTAGATGCTCTCATGGTTGATGATAGTTGTACGTAACAGCAGTGTTATCAGCAGCTTGGAATAAGCGGGTGTCGGCCGTATACGCTCGGGAGCGAGGGCAGAATTACCTCAGCACTGAGCATCGCAAGAAAAACCGGAGGTTAACGATGCCAGCCCAGAAAGGCGCAAAAACAAAGAAGACCAAGCGTAGCAGTGCGCGCAAGAAAGGCGGCGAGCGGAAGACGAGCACGAGTCGGAGAAAGAGTCGCACTCGTCCGCATCGCGAGCCCAAGCTCTAAAGCTACCAGACTCCCTTGTCGCTGCCGGTGATTCTGTACGCAACCGCCGCAGCGGAGGCTAGATATGGCAGCAATCCGAGGCGGAATGTTCCGGGAACGTCTCCGCGCATTGCGGCGTGCGTTACCTGATGGGTGTAGAGCGCAGCTCCGTGCGGAAGCACTGGGACGCGAAGGAAGCGCGCGCGAGGTTTGATCTCATTACCACCGAAACGCGCAGCCGAGAGGACAAATGCCGGCAGCGCCAACGGAATTCCGCGATATTGCTTTACGTGATCTGAAACAACGGCAAGATAGGTCGCCACGCCGGGCCAAATTCCAGCCGCTTCCGTCGACCGCTTGAGTTCATCAAAGTTCAACTCCCCTGATTCGACAATCGCCGCGGAATTCACGATGTCGCACACACGGAAGTAGAAATGGCGATACATGCGCTGCAGCGTCGCCACAACAATGCGCTCCTCCGGCGCGGGGACGTTGTAGGTCTTCTCCTCTACGACCTTCAGCACTCGTCGGGTTACGAACCGTCGCGCAAGCTCGGTGTGCTCTCCTGTTTGTCCAAGGCGCTGAACATGAATCTCAACCGATTCCTTCAGGCCGGGCACAGCGAAGTTCCATTTGTTGGCAAGCCGGTCGCCCCAGCTCCTCGGCTCGATGTGAGCGTTGAACTTGCTGGTCATGACGTTGCAGATTGATTTCTCATCCGCGGTGCTGTACAGATCGAGGTCGTTGCCGAGATCGGGATAATGATCGAGCGACTTCATCACCGTCGTGGGGCAATTCGCCGCTTCCAGCTCATTGCAAATCTCCTGCAGGTACACCAGCGCAGTCGAAATCCGCTTGTGTTCCTTCTCTAGCTCGGTGGCGGCCCAACCCGCCAGGCGAGTGTTTCCACTGCGCGTGGCGAAGTCGAGCACGGTGTTGAGCCCGCGCACGACCACATGGTGAGAATCGGCTAGAGAAAGGAATTCGCCACGCTCCTGCGGGGTGAGCGATTCCACCAGCTCCGTCGCCCTGGACCCCTGAACTGGGTTTAACGTGAGGGTGAAGAGTGCATTCAGGTACTCAGCTTCGCGGTTGATTTTCGTGGACATCGGGCGCGCAACACCTCGCTGTAATGATTTCGAAATGTAGGATGAGTGCTGCTGGATTGTGGTTGGACGCGGAAGGCAGCTTCTCAGCTCCTAAGCTCCTAAGCTTCTAAGCCCAAAAGCACTGGTTCGTATAATCGAGCTTCTTCTTGTCATTCCAATGCTGAGGCTCAGAAGCTTAGGAGCTCAGCAGCTTAGGAGCTTCTCTTTTGGCTTACAAAGACCTGCGTGATTGGATTTCCGCCCTTGATCGTGCCGGCGAACTGAAGCGGATTCGGGTCGAAGCGGATCCCATCCTTGAAGTCACCGAGATTGCGGACCGCGTCTCCAAGTCCAAGGGCGCGAAACCCGGCGGCCCCGCTCTTTTCTTTGAAAATCTAAAAGGACACCCCGGGTCGAAGCTGTTGATCAACCAATTCGGTTCCGAGCGGCGAATGCAGATGGCGCTCGAAGTGGACTCGCTCGACGAAATCGCAGGACGAATCCGCGAGCTACTCAACATGAAATCGCCCGAGGGCTTTCTGGGAAAATTGAAGATGCTTCCCATGCTCGCGGAGATGGGCAAGTTCTTTCCAAAAGCAGTTCCCACCGGTCCATGCAAAGAAGTCATTAAGCGCGAAAATTTCTCTCTGCTTGACTTTCCCATTCTGAAATGCTGGCCTCAGGACGGCGGACGCTTCATCACCCTGCCGTGCGTCATCACGCGCGATCCCCGCACAGGCAAGCGCAATGTAGGCATGTACCGCATGCAGGTTTATGACGAACGGACCACGGGCATGCATTGGCAGCGACAAAAGGTAGCTGCCGAGCACTACCGCGAACGCCTGCGCATGGGCGCCGCTGCGGGATCGAATGGCGCGGAACGAAGCAGCGCAGTGGACATCATGGCGCGCTCCTCCGGCGGCAGCGTGCTCGCGGAAGGAGATCGTCCGTCAGGGAAGATGGATGTTGCTGTGGCTATCGGTACCGATCCTGCACTCACGTTTTCAGCCATCGTGCCGGCGCCGCCCGACGTTGAGGAGTTCATTATCGCGGGCTTTCTACGCCAGCAACCCGTCGAGCTGGTGAAATGCGAAACCATCGATCTGGAAGTACCCGCGAATGCAGAGATCGTTCTCGAAGGCTACGTGCAGCTAGACGAGCTTCGGCCTGAAGGTCCGTTTGGCGATCATACCGGCTTCTACACCCTCGAGGACGACTACCCAGTCTTCCATGTCACCTGCATCACTCACCGTAAAGATCCCATCTACGCCACAACCATCGTGGGCAAGCCTCCAATGGAAGATGCCTGGATGGGCAAAGCCGTCGAACGAATATTCCTTCCCTTAATGAAACTCACCATTCCCGAGATCGTCGATGTGAATCTGCCGGTCGAAGGCGTCTTTCACAACCTGATGATCGTCTCCATCCGCAAGTCGTACCCCGGACAGGCGCGCAAGGTGATGAATGCCGTCTGGTCTCTCGGCCAGGCGATGTTCACCAAGTGCGTCGTCGTCGTCGATGAAGACGTAAACGTGCACGACATCGGCGAGGTCACGCTTAAGGCCTTCAACAACATCGACCCCGAACGCGACATCCAATTCATGCTGGGTCCGATTGACTCGCTCGATCACGCCTCCCGCCTGCCCAACTACGGTTCCAAAATGGGCGTCGATGCGACGCGCAAGTGGTCCACCGAAGGCTTCTCCCGTCCCTGGCCGGACGAGATCCGGATGGATTCCCGCGTGAAGGCTCTCGTTGATAAAAAGTGGAAGAGTTTGGGAATCGACTAGAAACCGCCACGGATCACACGGATTCTACGGATCACACGGAGGATTGAATGATGAAACACGAGGCTCTGACTGAAAAACTCATCGGCATCTTCTACTCCGTTTACAACGATCCCGGGCATGGGTTTCTTGAAAGCATTTACCAGAAGGCTTTTATTCTGCCTTTAGCTAAGCACGGACTGAAGTACGAGGAACAGAAATCGATTCGGGTCGTATACATGGGTGTTGATCTGGGCGATTTTCGCGCCGATCTCGTGGTTGAATCGCTAGTGATTGTTGAGCTTAAGGCGGTAGCAGCATTGGAGAAAGCGCACGAACGCCAATTGCTGAATTATCTGAGAGCGACAAATATCGAAGTTGGGCTCCTCCTGAACTTCGGTCCAACTGCTCAGGTACGAAGACTGTTATTCGACAACGAGAGAAAACCTAATCAGAGCCAAGCCGCTGCTGCTGGATGAATTCGTTTCAAAATCCGCGAAATCCGTAAAATCCGTGTGATCCGTGGCGGTTCTTCTGTCCATTTCCGAACACCCAATGGTGATGTCGAACATGGCCGGGGCGCTGGTCATCTCGTAAGCTCAACAAATTTCTGGCGATATCACGGCACAAAGGGTGCTAACTCATGTGTTGAATAGCCGTCTGGAGTGTTCATGGAAACGTTCTTACAGGACCTGCGTTACGGCGTGCGCATGCTGGCGAAGTCGCCCGGATTTTCGGCGATCGCCATTCTTACGCTTGCCTTAGGCATTGGCGCCAACACAGCTATTTTCTCTGTCGTCAACGGCGTGCTGCTGAATCCGCTGCCGTTTCCTCATTCAGACCAGATCGTTTCGCTCTTCACCCAGATGCCGAACTTCAAGAACGGATCCATTTCATACCCGAACTTTGAAGACTGGTGCACGATGAATCGCACCTTCAGTTCGATGGCTGCATATCGCTCTGACGGCTTCAACCTTGTGGGCACGGGTGATCCAGAGCGGCTTCATGGCGAGATGGTCTCTGCCGGATTCTTTGAGATGCTCGGCGTAAATCCCGTTCTGGGACGAACGTTCTCGCCAGACGAAGACCGCATCGGCGCCAATCCTACAGTCATGATTACCGAAGGATTGTGGAAGCGGAAGTATGGCTCGGATCCGAAGATCCTCGGACAGCGTATGGAATTGAACGGGGTGGGGCGGACGATTATCGGCGTTGTACCTTCCAGCTTCCATCTGCACATCCAGAACTTCCAGCGTGGAGAAGAGCCGAACGAATTGTACGTTCCAGTTGGGGAATGGAATGAACATCGGTTTCACGACAACCGGGCGGCTGGTTGGGGACTTGACGCGATTGGACGGCTGAAGCCTGGAGTGAGCTTTGAGCAGGCGCAAGAAGACATGGCTCGCGTTTCCCGAGATTTGGCCGCGGCTTACCCCGACGTGAATGGTGCCAAGCAAGCCTATCTCGTGCGGCTTGAGGACGAGATCGTCGGCGCGGACGGTACGCCGGGACATCACAACCTCCGTCCCGTGTTGCTCGTTCTCCTTGGCGCTGTGATGTTCGTGCTCTTGATCGCCTGCGTGAATGTAGCCAATCTGCTCCTGGCTCGCTCGACCGTGCGGAGCCGCGAATTCGCGATCCGTATCGCACTGGGTGCCGGAGAAACCCGTATTCTTCGCCAGCTTCTAACCGAAAGCGTCCTGCTCGCCCTGATTGGAGGGGGGCTCGGGCTGTTGCTTGCCAAATTCGGAACTACGGCCGCGCTGGCGGCGATGCCGCAAAATATGCCGCGCGCCGAGGAGATCGGGCTCGATCACCGCGTCTTGTTTTTCACTCTGTTCATTTCTATTCTCTCCGGCATCGCCTTTGGCCTTGCACCTGCGTTGCGGACATCACGTTCCAATGTGGGAGCGGTCTTGAAGGAGAGCGGACGCTCTCTTGCGGCGGCGCGCAGCCGCACGCAATCTGCGTTTGTGGTGATCGAGATGTCGATGGCATTGGTTCTGCTGGTCGGCGCGGGATTGATGATCCGAACGCTGTTTGTTCTGTGGGGGCTGAGTCCCGGATTCAATCCACATAACGTGATGACGTTCTCGTTTTCCGGCCCGTCATCATTTAAGGGCGGATCCCCAGATACGATCCGCGCGGCGCAACGAGAGATTCACGACAAGCTCGCCTCAATGCCAGGTGTGGAGGCAGTCTCGTTCAGCCTTGGCGCGCAGCCGATGGCCGGAGATGACGACGACAATTTTTGGATTGTCGGCAGGCCGATGCCGAAGCGCAGCGAATTGCCTATGACGCTCGAGTACGACGTCGAGCCGGAATTTCTGAAGGTAATGCAGATTCCATTGTTGCGTGGGAGATTTCTCACCAGCGCTGATAATGAACGTGCACCGGCAGTAGCTGTGATTGACGAAAGCTTTGCCAAGCAGTACTTCAAGGATGAAGATCCCATCGGCCATTACATTGATCTGAATACCGATCCTTCGGATCCGGACAAGATCCCTTATTTGCAGATCGTGGGCGTTGTGGGTCACATCAATCAGTGGGGACTTGATTCCGATGCAAGCCTTCCGCTGCACGCGCAAATGTACATGCCTTATGCGCAGACTCCTGATTTTGTGCTGAAACGTATCGGACTGGCTTCGGATGTATATGTCCGAACGTCGCGGCCGAATGTTCCGAGTTATGAGGAGATGCGCCAGCAACTATTGGGCGGTCATCGTGATCTGGTCGTCTATGATCCCCTCTCGATGGAGCAGACGGTTGCTCGCTCCATTGGGCAAAAACGCTTCAGCATGACTTTGCTGGCGGTGTTTGCCGCAATCGCGCTGCTGCTCGCTAGCGTGGGAATTTATGGCGTGCTGTCGTATCTCGTTGGCCAGCGCACACAGGAGATCGGCCTGCGCATGGCATTGGGCGCACAGCGCCTCGATGTGCTGCGCATGATCCTGGGCGACGGCGTGCGCATGGCGCTCGTGGGCATCGGCATTGGGCTGATTGCCGCACTGGCTCTCACGCGCTTGATGGAAAGCATGCTCTTTGGCGTGAAGCCCACCGATCCGATTACCTTCTTCGGTGTTTCAGTCTTGCTCTGCGGAATAGCGTTGCTGGCCTGTTATGTGCCGGCGCGTCGAGCGATGAACGTGGACCCCATTGAAGCGCTAAGGTACGAGTAAAGGCATGGGCAAGAGTAGTTCGCACCCAAGCACGCCGGAAAATGACTACGAGAGGCCCTTCGGGCATGGCACTCTGGATGACGTTCGAAGCTTTGCCACAACCGGCATGCTAAAACAGCGCCAGTTGCTCACTCCTCGGTTCTTTCGCATGTTCCCGAATCGGTCCTCGCGGGCCGGGCGCTCCTATACCATATCTCTTCTTGAACTTCGACATAAGGGCGCTCAAGTGCTGGCGATAAACCTGCGAACCGAAATCTCGCTCGCCGTACAGCTGCTCATATCGCTGGACCAGATTGGGAAACTTCTCTTTGATAAACGGCAGGAACACCGAACGCGAGCACGGTTTCAAGAAGAGAGGATTGGCGAAGATGCTGGTCGCGTGGGCCTCGGCAGCGGCCTTGACTACCGCCTCCAAATCTTTCACCGAATCCGTGATGCCGGGCAGAACCGGCGCGCAATTCACACCTGCCGCAATTCCAGCCTCGTTTAACCTGCGAACGGCGTCCAGCCTCAAATCGGGGCGCGGCGCTCGCGGCTCGAGAATGCGCGCGAGATCGGAATCGAGAGTGGTAACGGTAATGTGAACACCGATCGTGTTCTGCTCGGCGATTCGTTTGAGCAAATCCAAGTCGCGCAGAACCAGGTTTGATTTGGTAACAATCCCAATCTCAAGCCCTGCATATCGTGACAGCTCTTGCAAAATGGAATGCGTCACAAGGTGCCGACGCTCGGCAGGCTGATACGGATCAGTTGCCGTGCCAATCGCAATCTCCTCGCCCGGACGAACCTTCTTAAGATCCTGCCGCAGCAGCCAGGCGGCTTCTTCCTTCACGAAGATTTTGTGTTCGAATTCATTGGCATCGCGCAGCTCCATGAACTCGTGCGTATAGCGCGCGTAGCAATACTTGCAAGCGAACTCACACCCTCGGTATGGATTGATGGTCCAGACGAATGGAAGCTTTCGTTTCGGATCGCAGCGATTCAGGATCGAACGGACCGGCAGAGAGAAGAACTCAACCTGATGTCCGTTATCGACGTGCTCAGCCTCACTGGCGAGCTTGGCAATTCCGACCAGGCGGGGAGTTGGAGGAGCGACATACAGTGGAAGGGAAGCCATACGTAGATTCGCCTTATGTTCGCTACTGTATTCGCGCACATGGCGAAAGTCAAAGGCTTTTGAACACGAAGGGCAGGGAGGGCCATATGAGGAGTTGCTTCGGGAAAACAAAGACAGTACCGCCAATTCATTCAAGCGAGAGAGGAACGGTTGGAACTTCCACGCAAACCTCCGTGTTCTCCATGCCCCCCCTGTTCAATCTTTTCGCTGTTCCACCCGCAATTTCATTCCGTGCTTCGGCCGCAATGTAATGAGGGGCATGAGTTCCACTTTGGTCTGCGGCACAATCGAGAACTTCCACTTCCGTGCGATGCTGGCGAGCAACAGCACGCCTTCCATCCAGGCAAAGGATTCTCCGATGCATTGCCGCGGACCGGCACCAAAAGGGAAGTAAGAAAACTTTGGGCGTGACGCGCGAGCCTCCGGCGTCCAGCGCTCGGGATCGAAGCGCAGCGGATCGGGATGCCAGCGCGGATCCCGGTGGGTGATCCACTGCGAGGTGAGAATGATCGCGTCCTTTGGAAACGTGACGCCGAAGGCTTCGTAAGGCGCGATCACGGTGCGCGCAATCCCCCACGCCGGCGGATAGAGTCGCATCGATTCGCTGAAGACCATCTCGGCGTACTTCAAATTGGGATAATCTTCCGGCTGGGGTGCCCGCTCGCCGAGAACGGTATCCAGTTCTTTCTTCAGACGCTCGGCTATCTCCGGATGCTGCGCCAGCAGAAAAAATGTCCAGGTAAGCGCATTTGCGGTAGTTTCGTGACCGGCGAGGATCAGCGTCACGCATTCGTCACGCACTTGATCGTTGTCCATGCGATCATGGCCGCCGGCTTCCGTGTCTTCGGCGGCGAGCAGCATCGAGAGCAAATCGCCGCGATCTTCTCCTGTGCGGAGGCGCTCTTCTATGAAGCGATAAATGATGCGATCGATCTGCGCGCGTGCCTTCTTCAGGCGCAGCACAGGCGGGATCGGCAGCCTCTCCAGATATTCCGAAAAGGGAAGGACGGCGAACTTGAACAAATGCATAAAGGTATTCAGCGCCTGTCCAATATCCCGCGAGTCACGTTCTACGTCGGTGTCAAAAAGAGTTTTGCCGACGATCGCCAATGTGAGCCGCATCATTTCCTGATACACATCGAGCACACCACCGCTGCGCCAATTCTGTTGATGCCGTTCCCCGTAATCGACCATCGCGCGTCCGTAGCTGAAGACGCGCTGTCGATGAAATGCAGGATGGATGAGCCGGCGCTGGCGCAGGTGGAACGCGTCTTCACTCGTGAGCAGTCCGTTGCCAAGCACCTTGCGCGAGCGCTGCATCACGCGTCCCTGATGATGATTGCGTGAGCGCATCACCAGCATGTCCTGCGTCATGTCAGGATGAAAGAGCATGAAGACTTCGCGCCCGAGCGTGCGGTAATGGATCAAGTCGCCGTACTCGCGGTGCAGTTCTTCCATGTAAAGAAGCGGATTGCGCCGCATCGCCATGAGCGGCGAGAGCGCGAGAATCGAACGCGGACCGCGCGCCGTGATGCGAGCCGATTGTGCTGGCGAACTCATGACGCCGTCTCCTGAATCCTGCTCGTCTCTGCGGCGACTTCCGCTTTCGCGAACGAAATTTGATCGGCTCGCAGCAGAGTTGAAGCGCACGCGGAAAGATATGTCACGGCAATGATTCCATATGCGGTGCTCAACCCAATTCGATGCGCGGAAAAAGCCACTGCATAAGCCAGTCCCAACTGTAGCAGCGTCCCCATAAAGTAGAACGTGTTCTGCGTGCGCCCCATGAAGTGCGGAGGGACGAGTTCCATCAGGTTCGTATTCAACGACGTCCCGCCGAGTCCGCGCGCAGAGCCCATCAGGAAGAACAGGAAAGCTGCGAGCGCCAGCACTCGTGAGTGCGGGGCGAGAAACATGCATCCGCCGAGCACGAACATTCCCAAACGAATGCTGGCGCGCGTGCGCAGGCGTCCGATCACCCACGGCGTGTACATCGTACTTATAAACGCGCCGACTCCCCATGCGCCGTTAAGCCATCCATAGCCGACGGCACCGCCGTGCAGGATGCGATCATCGAGCGGCGCCGTCACGATGCCCTGCGTGAGCATCGCTCCCATGAACAGGGCCATGCTGATTCCCACCAGCGTCACCGCCGGGCGATGCTTGAGATATCCGAAGCCCTCGCGCAACTCGTGCAGATAGCGCGCGACCGGATGCGAGTTGTGCGGAACCGGCGTATCCACCGGACGCTCGACCACAATTCGTCCTTTGCGCACGAACAGATAGCAGCTAATCGAGATCACATAAGTACTGAAGTCGAGCAGCAGAACTCCGCCAAGATGCAGGTGGTTGTAGACAAATCCCACGATCGCGCCTGCGATAAGCCATCCTCCCTGCACTCCGGCCATCAGGAAATTACTCGACGCTACATACTGCGATTCCGGGGTGAGTTCCTGGATTAGCGCAGTCACCGAAGGCCAAAACATCCAAAAGCCTGCGGCCACCAGCGTGTTCATCAAGTACAGCTCCCAGAGCCGAACCTTGCCTGCGAGAGCCAGGAACGCGACGGCCAGAATGATTACGCCGCGCGACGCGTCAAGAAACATAACCACGTGACGACGATCCTCACGATCAATGATCACGCCAGTGAACGGCAGCATCAGCAGCGCAGGAATCGTCTGCAGGATGATGACAGTGCCCAGCGCCATCTCCGAATGCGTCACCTGCAGGATGTACCAGACGACCGCAGCCGAGTTCATCCCACTGCCCAACATGGAGATCAGGTTGGCAATAAAGATGAGCCGCAGCCCGCGCTGGCGGAGGATCTCGCGCATTGAGCTAGCCTAGCAAAGAGCTTCTGAGCTGCTAAGCTCCTAAGCTGCTTTCCATCGCAAGCATCAACAGTGTTCAAGGAGTTTCTGATGTTGCCAAAGCACCGTCCACTTACTCATCCTGGCGAAATGCTGCTGAGGGAATTTCTCGAACCACTCGGTGTGTCTCAGGTGGAAGCGGCAAAACGTGTGGGCATTCCGTTTCAGAGGCTTAACTCGATCGTCAAAGGGCGACGCGGCGTGAGTGCCGACACGGCTCTTTTGCTGGAGGCGCTTACGCGGTGGGATGCTCGAATTTGGCTGACATTGCAGGCGAAGTGGGATCTTTGGCACGCATTGCGCGCGCGGCGAAAAAAAACGAATGTGAAGGCACTACCGTAGCTGCTAAGCACCTAAGCTCCTAAGCTGCTAAGCTGCTAAGTTTTTTGGGCCACCAGGCCTAGAAGCTCAGCAGCTAGCAGCTCAGAAGCTGCTCGCAGCTATACTCAACCTCTTGATTCCTTACATTCATTTTGGGCCTGTCACCATCGGCAGCTTTGGGCTGCTGATGCTGCTTGCATTTCTTGCAGGCTACTTCGCCCTGCGCGCCGACATTCGCCGTCGCGGCATGAACCTGGACGCGCAGAATGTGATCACCATCTGTGCGCTGCTGGGGATCGTCGGAGCGAAGCTGTACCACGTTTTTGAAACGCCGAGCGATCTCGTTGCGAACCCGCTTGGCGAACTCTTCAGTCGTTCAGGGTTCGCGTGGTTTGGCGGCTTCCTCGGAGTACTGCTTGCGCTTTACCTGCTGGCGCGCAAGTACAAGTTCCCCTACCTCGCGATTCTCGATGTCTGCGCACCAGCCGCGGCGATCGGTTACGCAGTTGGCCGTATCGGATGTCTAACGTCAGGCGATGGCGATTACGGAACGCCGACGTCGCTTCCGTGGGGCATAAGCTTTCCGAACGGGCTCGTACCGACCACGCAACGTGTTCATCCCACCCCGATCTATGAAGCCATCGCGGCCACATTCATCTTCTGGTATTTGTGGCGGCAGGGAGCGAAGTCACTGCGGGGACCACGTCCGATGGGAGAAGTGGCGGCGCTCTATCTAATCTGGATGGGTGTCGAACGCTTTCTGGTCGAGTTCATCCGCATCAATCCGCGCTCATTCTTCGGATTAAGCAACGCACAGGCAGCCAGTTTAGGCTCGATCATTGCCGGCGCGGCCATCCTGATCACGGTAAAAAAAAAGTTTCGCGGCCAGAAAGGCGAGCACCGCATTCTCCAGCACTTCGCTGAACGCGGCGACGTGCTCCAGCCCGAATATCACCGTCCAACGCCGGAATGCCCGCATCCCGAACGCTGGAGCATGTACGACTCGATGACCGCCGAGGTCGAGGTCCTCGACTTCTTGCGCTGCGTTGTGAGCACTCTCAAACCTCAGCTCGTAGTCGAGACAGGTACCTTCATGGGCATCAGCACGTTATGGATCGCAGAAGGCCTGAAGGCAAACGGTTTTGGCAAGATTGTGACCTGCGAATACGACCCCAAAGTGTTTGCAAGAGCCAAAGAGCGCTTTGCCGGCTCCGGCTTGGCGCAATGGATTGAAGCCCGCAACGAATCCAGCTTGGAGATAAAGGTCAATGGCAGCATCGACCTTCTCTTCAGCGACAGCGACCCACCGCTGCGCGAGCAGGAGGTACGCCGTTTTCTGCCACAGATGAACCCAAATGGCGTGATCCTCATGCACGACGCCAGCTCCCACCTGAAAACCGTTCGCGAAGCTGCACTGAAAATGGAGCAGGAAGGACTGATCTCTGTGGTGCTCTTGCCCACCCCCCGGGGCTTGGTAGTCGCCCAGAGGCGTACGGGACGAAAATAAATGGTCCAGCTACTCTCTCCAGAGTAGCTGGACAGCATCTAACGTCGGCTAGGTGCAACTGTACCGGTGCAGTGAGGGACGCGACGCCCCCTTTGTCGTCGCCAGGATGCACGAGAGCAGGTCGTATGGGGCTGAGTGCAGCAGTCGGGATACGAGAGAGTTCGTCTTCTTCGGTCCGCCGCTATTTCGAAATGGCGGCCGATCGCGTGGGAATCCATCCGGAAATGCGCAGATTGCTGTCAGCCCCGTTTCGGGAACTGACAGTTGAAATTGCACTGCGCCGCGATGATCAACGTCTGCAGCTCTTCCGAGGCTATCGCGTCCAGCACAACGGCGTGCGGGGACCTCTGCTTGGACCGGTTCGCATTCAATCGGGTCTCGACCTCGAGCAAGTGCGGAGTGCCGCCGAATCAATGACCTGGCGATGCGCTGCGGCTAACGTTCCGTTTGGCGGAGCGGCAGGAGCGATCGTCTGCGATTCCACACAGCTCAGCCGCAAAGAATTCGAGTCTCTGGTGCGAAAGTACACCGGACGGATTCACCATCTGCTCGGCATTTACCAGGACCTCTGCGCTCCCGGACCAAACGCCGATGAAGAAGTCATGATGTGGATGCGTGACGAGTACAGCTCGCTCGAGAAGGATGCTGTGCCTGCCGTTTTGGGAAAGCCGGATCAGGCTGGAGGTGTGCGCGATCGAGACGCGATCATCGGAAGAACGCTCTCCGCTCTCGCCCTTCGCTGCGCCAGCGAAACTGAGCTGGCGCCTTCTGGGCTGCGCGTCGCCATTCGTTCTCTCGATCAGAGTGCCCTGCATACGGCGCAGGCGATGTTCAATGCCGGATGCATGATCGTCGGCATCTCAGATGTCCACGGCGCTCTACGCTGTTCGACCGGGATCGACATCCACGAACTCGCCGGCTACGTCCGGTCTGCGGGCACGCTTGTCGGCTACGAAGGAGCCGCGGAAGCTGCGGAGATTCACAGCTTGGACTGCGATCTCCTCATCATCGCTGCTCCGGAGGGCACACTGAATCCCGCCGCTGCCTCGCAGGTCGGGGCAAAGCTGGTCATGGAAAGCTCGGAGCTGGTAATTACACCAATCGCGGAGCGTATCCTGGCGAATCGCGGCGCGACAGTTGTTCCCGATTTGGTAAGTGCTGCCGGGCCAGTGATTGCGGCGTACGCCGAATGGTCGAACAACGTCCAGCATGCAGCCAGCGATGCGGAGCGTGTCGAACACGAGGTGCAGACATCAATGATGCGGACGTACACGCAAGTTCTGGACCGCAGCCGCCGCGAGAACGTTAGCCTGAGAATGGCAGCGTACTGCTCCGCGATTGAGCGCGTGGCAAGGTGCGAGCGTCTGCGCGTTGCATAAAAACCATTGCTTACGATCGATCTGTGGAATCCGTAAGATCCGTGCGATCGGTGGCGGTTTTAAGCGGCTCGCAGCGAGCTCACCGCATCGGCCAACCCACGTCTCACCTCTTCCATATGCTCCGGATCGCGGTACTTATGCCGGGGCCAAAAGAATCCCTTCAATCCATCTCCTTTCGTCCGCGGCACAACATGCACGTGCACATGAGGCACGCTTTGGCTGACCCGGTTGTTGACGGCCACGAAAGCTCCCTGCGCTCCAAGGCCTTTCTCAACTGCGAGAGCCAGCAGACGCGCATTCGCGAAGAGCTTTCCCAGCATCGGCGGTTCGACATCAACCAGCGAATCAAGATGTTTTTTCGGAACCAGAAGGCAATGACCAGGGAACACCGGACGATGATCCAGAAAGGCCAGGCTGTCGACGTCTTCGAAGACAATGGCTGCAGGAACAGCACGGCTGACGATCTGGCAGAAGACGCAGGTGTTCACGGAGTTGTTCTTACCAGCCGATTGCAGCTATGCAGTTGCTTTCAGAGCCCCTGATTCAATGGATGAACATATCATCTTCGGCGCTGGCGGTTGCTGCGGCTCCCGGGCAGGTTGCAATTCCTAAAACGGTGCACAGCGTCTTGAGCGTGTTTTCGTGCCGGTACATGACAGAGGATTGAACGCCTGCGCGGGTGCGTGGTCCGACCGCGATGAACGGAACGTGGCCGCCTCCGTTACGAATGTCCGCAATGTTTGACTCGTCAAAGGCAATGAGCAGAAGGCCGTTTTTCTGAAACTCCGAATTTGCGAGCAGAGGAGCAATGTTTGTTTTCAGCCAGCCATCCGCGTCGGCAAGCACGCTGTTATCGTCGCAAGTCATGGCGGCTTTGCAGGAGTGCGCATCATCGGGGAGATCCGGAACAACCATACTGAACGACGGCAGTTGTCCCGCACTCAAGTCGGAACCGAATTGCGAAAAGGGAACGATGTTGGCCGCTTGCTGCGGATTGTTAATGACATCGCTAAAGTATGCGAACGGATTGTGATGTTTGACGTAATTGCCGCTTGAACCACCCAGGTATCCAGCGGAAGGCAGATCTTCCGCATAAACCTTCCACGTTTTGCCAGCCGCGACCAACTCGCGCGCGAGATTGTCGGCAGTCACCGGTCCTAGAAAGCCATTGTCGTTCGTCTGCGGCGCGCCCGTTGTGAGGACGAAATAGTTCGAAATCGATGGATGCATGGTGGCGTAGTACTGCGTCGCCGATGCTCCTTGCTGTGCAAGGCTGTTTAGATATGGTGCAGATGCATTGCCGATTACTTGCTCGTACGAATGGTTTTCCTCCATCACCAGGACGACCATTGCCTGCGCGGCAGGACTTGCGGTTCCTGGCGAACTCACGGGCGTGGCCGACGATGGAGCCATGCTGCCTCCGCCGCACGAGATGATGGAGCCTATCAGCAACAAGGCCGCACTCAGAGCTGCACATTTGTACGACCCACCGATTCGCATTAGTTCTGTCCCTACGCGAAATAGAATCATTTGCTGAGGGATGGGTTGGTAACGCACGGTTCGTGTCCGAGTATTTGCTGCTTTTATCTCGTGATGTGAAATGCTGCAGAGCAGCACGCCAGCAGCACACGATGACTCCCCGTGAGAGTTCCTGTATAACTGCGTTTCACTTTTATTCAGGAGCTGCTGGTGAAACGCAAGTCACGCCGCTGTCTTTTACTGTTCTGCTTTGTTGCCTCGATTAGCCTGCTCGCCTCCCCGCAGGATCTGCCTCCTACTCCCACTGCTACGCCCAGCTCAGAACAGGAAGAGGCTGCGCAAGCGAAGTCTTCTACCACCGCGAAGCCCGGACAAGAGAAAGAAGGCGATGAGGAACTGCCTGCATCGCGCAAACCAAAGCGCCGCCAGGCAACTGCTCCGGCGAGTGCTGCTCCTGCTTCGACTCTGAATGAAAAGAAACCTGCCGATCCGCTCACTTCGCCTGACACATACCGCGGCCTTCACCTGCGCAGCATCGGACCGGCGTTCATCTCCGGCCGCGTGACTTCACTGGCCGTAAATCCATTCAACCGAGCGCAGTACTACGTCGGCGTTGCTTCAGGCGGCGTGTGGAAGACCAATAACGACGGCCTCACCTGGGATCCGGTCTTCCAGAACGAAGGATCCTTTTCCATCGGAGATGTGAAGCTCGATCCTCACGATCCGTCGATCGTGTGGGTGGGGACAGGCGAGAATAACTCCCAGCGCAGCGTCGATTATGGCGACGGCGTGTACAAATCCGAAGATGGCGGCAAGAGCTGGACCAATTTGGGGCTGAAGCATTCCGAGCACATTGGCCGCATCGCCATCAGTCCGAAAGACAGCAACACCGTTTTCGTTGCTGCCGAAGGACCGCTTTGGTCTCCAGGCGGAGATCGCGGCCTCTATCGCACCACCGACGGCGGCAAGAGCTGGAAGAAAGTCTTGAGCGTAAGCGAGAACACCGGCTTCGCCGATGTAGCCATCGATCTTGACGATCCTGACACAATTTATGCCACAGCGTATCAGCGCCGTCGGCACGTGTGGACGCTCATCGACGGCGGCCCAGAGAGCGCGATTTATCGCTCCGACGATGGCGGCAATACGTGGAAGAAGTTGAAATCAGGTTTGCCCACGGTGGAGATGGGACGCATCGGCATTGCGATCTCGCCCGTCGATCACAACGTGGTGTACGCAACCATCGAAGCCGCCGAGGGGAAGGGCGGCATCTTCCGCTCCAGTGATCGCGGAGCGACGTGGGAGCGTCGCAATCCGTACGACGAAACCGCGATGTACTACGCACAGATCTTTGCCGATCCCAAGAACGTCGATCGCATTTACGTGATGAACGTCCTCATTCGCGTTTCCGACGACGGCGGCAAGACTCTGCGGGTGCTGGGCGAGAAATACAAGCACGTCGATAATCACGTTATTTGGATCGATCCCACGGATACCAACTACTACCTCGTCGGATGCGATGGCGGATTGTATGAGAGCTACGATCGGGGCGTGAACTGGACGTACAAGAGCAATCTTCCAGTAGCGCAGTTCTACGACGTGGCTCTCGATAATTCGAAGCCGTTCTACTACGTGTACGGAGGCACGCAAGACAACAGCAGCGTAGGCGGGCCTTCGCGCACGCTCAAGATCAACGGCATCACTAACGAAGACTGGTTTTTCACTCAGGGCGGCGACGGTTTTCGCTCAGTGATCGATCCTGAAGACCCGAACACCGTCTATGCCGAGTATCAATATGGGAACCTTACTCGATTCGATCGGCGTACAGGCCAGCAAATCGGGATCCAGCCGCAGCCCGGTCCTGACAACGTTCCTTATCGCTGGAACTGGGATTCGCCCATCATCATCAGCCCGCATTCGCACACGCGCCTGTACTTTGCCGCCAACAAGCTCTTTCGCAGCGACGATCGTGGAGACACGTGGAAGGTCATCAGCCCGGACCTGAGCCGGCAGATCGATCGTGACAAGCTTCCCGTCATGGGACGCATCTGGGGACCGGATGCCGTTGCCAAGAATGCTTCGACCTCTTTTTACGGCAACATCGTCGCTTTGTCTGAATCCCCGCAGAAGGATGGCCTGATTTATGTCGGTACGGACGACGGATTAATCCAGGTCACCAGCGATGCCGGCCAGAGCTGGACAAAATCCGAGACATTTCCTGGCATTCCAAAATTCACGTATGTAAGCCGGCTGCTAGCGTCGCAGCACAATGCTGGGGTCGTTTATGCCAGCTTCGACAATCACAAAATGGGCGACTTCAGGCCTTACCTGCTCAAGAGCAGCGACACCGGGCACACATGGAATTCAATCGCCAGCAATCTGCCTGCGAATGGACCGGTGCTCGCCATCGCAGAAGATCCAGTAAATCCAAAACTGCTGTTCGTGGGTACGGAATTCGGGCTGTTCTTCTCGCTCGACGGCGGCGGCCACTGGACGCAGCTCAAAGGTGGCATGCCCACCATCGCCGTCCGCGATCTCGCGGTTCAGAAACAAGCAAACGATCTCGTCGCCGCGACCTTCGGGCGAGGTTTCTACATCCTTGATGACCTCACTCCTCTACGCCACGTCAGCGCGCAAGTGCTCCAGCAGCAGGGAACACTGTTCCCGGTTCGGGACGCGCTCATGTACATCGAGCAGCGTCCAGTCGGCGGTAAGCACGGACACCTCGGCGCTACCTACTTCGAAGCCGACAATCCTCCCTATGGCGCGGTCTTCACCTACTACTTGAAAGACAAGTTCAAGACAAAGAAGGAGGTTCGCCAGGAGAAAGAAAAGGCCGCATCGAAGGAAAGCGGGACTCAGAATTCAGATAAGAGTGAGCAGTCCCAAAAGGGAACTCCGGCCGCCGTGAACTATCCCACCATGGACGAGCTTCGCGCCGAAGCGGAAGAGCAGCCTCCGGCAGTGTACCTGGTCATCTCCGACTCCAGCGGTATGCCAGTACGCAGGGTTTCAGCGGCCAACGAAGCAGGTCTCAATCGCGCCTCGTGGGATCTGCGCTATCCACCGTCCGAAGTGCACACGCCTTCTCCGGAAGAGGCGGACTTCGCCGAATTCTTTCAACCACCTACAGGTCCGCTTGTCATGCCCGGTGAATATTCCGCCACCCTGGAAGCCCGCGTTAACGGCAAGACTCAGCGCCTCGCCGGCCCCGAGAAGTTTCGCGTGAACGCGTTGGGAACCGAAGGCATGAACGAGCAGGATCGCGCCGCACTCGAAGCCTTCCAGCAGAAGGTTGCACATCTCGATCGCGCCCTCACCGGCGCGATTCAAACCGGCAACGATGTCGAGAAGCGCCTCACCTCAATTCATCAATCCTTACGCGATACGCCAGGCGACGTGAGCGGATTGGTCTCGCGCGCCGACGACCTCCAAGCCCGGCTGCGCGACATCATGCGTGCTCTCCGCGGCGATGCGATCCTGCGCCGTCGCCAGGAGAACACTCCGGCGGCGATCAACGACCGCATCAACCAAATCGAAGACGAAGAGCGTTTCTCGACTTTGCGTCCGACGCAGACGCATATTGATTCCTACAACATCGCAGCGCAGCAGTTCGGGGATCAGCTCGGCAAGCTGCGGCAGTTGGTCGACGTCGATCTGAAGAAGCTCGAGGATGACATGGAGAAAGCTGGGGCGCCCTGGACTCCGGGCCACGTGCCTGAGTGGACTCCAAAATAAAAACCAAGAGCGAACACGAAGGTCACGAGGGGCAAAAGAAGAGGTCACGGAGAAATCGCCCGTCGTGACCTCTTCTGTTGCCTCTGTGACCTTCGTATTCGCCTTTCCTGGGTTCAGTGCGACGCGATAAAACGCTATACTGAGCCTAATGTCCACCGCGCAGAAAACGTTTTACCTGGAGACTTTTGGCTGCCAGATGAACGTGCACGACTCCGAGAAGGTGATCGGCACGCTGGTGCAGCAGGGGTACACGCAGGTGGATGCCGTCGAGTCAGCCGACCTCGTTCTCTACAACACCTGCTCGATCCGCGACAAAGCCGAACAGAAGGTCTTTCATCGACTCGCGGACTTTAAACGCCTGCAGGCGCAAGGAAAGAAGTTCGGCGTCCTCGGATGCGTAGCCCAGCAGGAAGGCGAGAAGATTTTTGAGCGCGCTCCTCACGTATCGCTAGTTGCCGGCTCGGCGTCATATCGCAACCTCGCCCAGATGCTGGTGCAGATCGAGGCAGGCGAAAAGCGCGTCACCGGCTTGGACGATCGCCAAACGGACCAGACCTTCGACACTCCGTTCACAGTCCGTACAAATCCCTATCGCGGCTACATCACCATCATCGAAGGCTGCGACAAATTCTGCGCCTACTGCGTGGTGCCATACACGCGTGGCAAAGAGCGCAGCCGAACGTCGGACTCCGTGCTGGAAGAGGCGCATCGTCTCGCCGACTCTGGATATTCCGAGATTCAACTCCTCGGGCAAAACGTGAACTCTTATCGCGATCCCAGTGGCAAGAAGAGCTTTGCCGAGTTGCTTGCCGCAGTCGCCGAGGTTCCTGGCATCCGCCGCGTGCGCTTCACCACTTCTCATCCGCGCGACTTCACGCGCGACATCGTCGAAGCAATCGAATCAGTCCCGCAGCTTTGCGATCACGTGCATCTGCCGGTACAGAGCGGATCGAGCCGCGTCCTAAAAGCCATGCTGCGCGAGTACACCCGCGAAGACTATCTCCAGCGCATCTCATGGCTGAAATCGGCGAAACGATACATCAGCTTGACCACCGACGTCATCGTAGGCTTTCCGGGCGAGAGCGAGCAGGAGTTCGAAGAAACAATCGCGCTTCTTGGCGAGGTTGGCTACGACGGTGTCTTCTCATTCAAATACTCGCCGCGTCCAAACACTCCGGCCATTCGTATGTCAGACAGCATTCCTGACGAGGAAAAGTCGAAGCGTCTGACCATCCTCCAGGAGCGCCAGCGCGAAATTCAGAGAGGGAATTACGAGAAGCACATCGGCGAGACATTAGAAGTAATGGTTGAAGGCCGAAACGAAGTGCGCGCGCAGATTATCGGGCGTAGTTCGCAGAACAAGACGGTGAACTTCACGACGACCTCGCCGATTCTGCCTTCGACAGGAAGTTACGCGCGTGTGCTTGTAACAAAAAGCTTTCCGAATAGTCTGGTCGGCGAGATGGTGTTGAATTGAAATTTCACGATTTCGCGATTGAAAATCACGAGATCACGACTGACTGATTTCAGGTGCGAGCCCTGGCGTTAGCCAGGGGAGCAAGGTTTGGGTGGAAGCCCCTGGCTTTAGCCAGGGGTGAGCACGGCTTGAAAAGCCGTTGCGAATCTAGTGAGCACGACCCATGACGCGCTTTAGCGCTGGCGTAAGTGCGAGGCAGCCGATTTCGTGATTTGGTGGCTTTCAATCGCGAAATCACACAATCACGAAATCGCGAAATGATCCGGCCCGGAGGTGACAGTGGAAGTTGAAATGAAAATTCGCGGACTGATGATGGATCCCGTCACCAACATGCCGATCGTCGTGCTCAAGGACCCCGCCGGCGACGCTGTCCTGCCAATCTGGGTCGGCATCTACGAAGCGAACGCCATCGCGCTGGAGATCGAGAAGGTCGCCACTCCGCGCCCCATGACTCACGATCTGATCAAAAACGTTCTCACCGGACTCGAGACCAAGGTTCACAAAGTCGTAGTCACCGAGCTGCGCGACGACACCTTCTTCGCCGTGATCTGGATGGAGCGCAACGGCAGTCTTATCAGCGTCGATTCGCGCCCGTCAGACGCGCTCGCCGTAGCCATGCGCCTGGATTGCCCCATCTACGTCGAGGATGAGGTGCTGAAGTCTTCGAAGCTCGCCGCCACGGTCTCCGACAAAGTCTCCAATGAGGAACTCCGGAAGATGCTGGAGAACATGAACGACGAAGATTTTGGCCGCTACAAGATGTAACTTCAAGGTTTATTGCTGTAGCAACCGGTTCTCCAGGAAGCCATCGTAAGTGACCTTCATCGAGCAGCTTACGGAAAATTTCCTTACTCCAGTCTGATTCTCCTGTCGCAAGTAGGCGTGAGTCGCCATAGCAACACACCTTCTTTTCTTAAGCATCTCTGCTGGGTTGTCGGTAGTCCAACGCTTCCTCCCCTAGAGGTGTTTGGTTGCGCCCATTTGAACCGACAGGATCAGGCAGAACCAGTTCCGTTTTGAAACTCTCCTGCGTGGTGATGTGCGCAGTCGTCGCCGCGTCTCTGTGCGCGTGCAGCGGCTCGCGCAGCCACACCTCTTCCGGAAAGACCGCGGAGCAAGAGTCGAACTATTCCGCCCAGGCATACAAAGGCAAACCCGAGCCCGACGACGGACAGTGGGTCCGTCCCGCTAAAGACTTCGCGAGCACGCGCTACAGCACGCTCGACCAGATCAACACCTTGAACGTTAAAAACCTGAAGGTCGCCTTCACCTTCTCCACAGGCCAGGACCGGGGACATGAAGCCGCTCCCATCGTGGTCAACAACACGATGTACATCGTCACGCCGTGGCCGAACGAACTTTATGCGCTCGACCTCACTAAGCCTGGCGCTCCCGTGAAGTGGGAATACCAGCCGCAACCGACTCCCGCTTCAAAAGGAGTCGCCTGCTGCGACGTGGTGAACCGCGGCGTCGTTTACGACAACGGCAAGATCTTCATGAACACGCTCGATGTGCAAACTGCCGCAGTCGACGCCAACACCGGACGCGAGCTCTGGAAGGTTCGCCTCGGCGACATAAATAAAGGTGAGTCGATCACCATGGCCCCCCTGGTGGTGAAGGGCAAAGTGCTGGTCGGCAACAGCGGCGGCGAATTCGGAGTTCGCGGCTGGCTGACGGCGCTCGACGAAAATACCGGCAAGATCGTCTGGCGCGCATACAGCACCGGCCCAGACAAAGATGTCCTGATCGGGCCGAAGTTCAAGCCTTTTTACGCGCAGGATCGCGGCCAGGACCTCGGCGAAAAGAGCTGGCCGCCGGATGCGTGGAAGATCGGCGGGGGCACCGTCTGGGGATGGATCTCGTACGATCCCGAAACCAACCTGATCTTCTACGGCACAGCCAATCCGGGACCGTGGAACGCAGAAGAGCGCCCGGGCGAGAACAAATGGACTGCGGGTGTGTTCGCTCGCGATGCCGATACGGGTGAAGCCGTCTGGTTCTATCAGTTCAGTCCACACGATCTCTTTGACTACGACGGCGTCAACGAGAACATTCTTCTTGACCTTCCCCTCAACGGCCAGACGCGCAAGGTCCTCGTTCACCCCGACCGCAACGGACATGTTTACGTAATCGACCGCACCAGCGGCGAGGTGCTTTCAGCGAATCCATTCGCGTATGTCAACACCAGCACTGGCGTCGATCTCAAAACCGGACTGTTGCAATACGTTGATACCAAGAAGCCCATCACGGGAACGGTGGTGCGCGACATCTGTCCGGCATCGCCGGGCGCGAAGGACTGGACGCCATCTGCGTTCTCTCCGCGCACCGGCCTGATCTACATCCCCCACAACAATCTCTGCCAGGACGAGGAAGACGTAAGCGCAAACTACATAGCCGGCACGCCGTATGTAGGCGCGAATGTCCGCATGTATCCCGGTCCCGGTGGCTACGGCGGTGAGTTCACGGCTTGGGATCCCATTCAGGGAAAAGCCGTCTGGAAGATTCCCGACCGATTCCCAGTCTGGAGCGGCGCAGTCGCGACTGCCGGAGACGTCGTCTTCTACGGCACGATGGACGGATGGTTCAATGCCGTCGATGCCCACAGCGGCCAGAACCTCTGGAAGTTCAAAGCCGGATCGGGAATCATTGGCCAGCCCGTTTCCTACAAAGGTCCTGACGGCAAGCAGTACATCGCCGTGCTCTCCGGCGTAGGCGGCTGGGCCGGCGCCGTAGTAGCGGGCGGCCTCGACACGCGCGACCCAACCATCGCGCTAGGTTTTGGCAACGCCACCCGCGATCTGCCGCACTACAGCACGAAAGGGGGGATGTTGTATGTGTTCTCTCTTCCGTAAACGGGTTTCCGGTGGAAGCCCCCGCTCTTTAGGCGGGGGCGCGCGGCTTTCCAAGCCGCGCGTTTACGAGCCGCTACAAACGAATCGCGCTTTAGCGCTGGCTTGTCATTTCGGTATTCGAGCAGCCTGTCATCCTGAAGCGCATCTTTTGCGCGAAGGATCTCCCGGAATGCGTCCCGCTGAAATGCCCTGTCGAGGCTCTTCGGCCTATGCTGTCGCGCTTTCTCGTGAAGGAGCCATACCGGAGGCAATTCAGTCCGACACATCGCGGGAGATCCTTCGCGCAAAAGAAGCGCTTCAGGATGACAGACGTATACAGCATGGCATGAGTGAACAGAGTAGGAGTTGGTCCTCACTTCGACTAGCGCCTATCGCAGTCGCCATTGTCGCTTTCGCTCTTCCCGTTCTGGCACAACCCACCCTCCGCGTCTGCGCCGATCCTGCCAACCTGCCTTTCTCGAACCGCCGGCAGCAAGGCTTCGAGAACCGCATCGCCGAACTTCTGGCCAAAGACATGCATGCGCGCCTCAGCTACCAATGGCAGCGCATGGGACGCGGCTTCGTCCGCGAGTATCTGAGCAATGGCAAATGCGACATGGTGGTCGGCATACCGATGAATTACGCGCAGATGCTGACTACGCGCCCGTACTATCGCTCAACGTACGTCTTCGTCTCCCGACGGAGTGCGCGCATCCAGCCTGCGAGCTTCAACGATCCTGAGCTGCACAGCATGAAGGTCGGCGTGCAGGTGCTCGATGACGACTACGCGCCGCCCGCACACGCGCTTGCGCGGCGCGGAATGCAGGCGAACATCGTGGGATTCGAGACGACTGGCGTCAATGCAGCTTCGATTATTCGCGCGGTCACAAATAAAAAGGTCGACACAGCGATCGTCTGGGGACCGCTCGCTGGATATTTCGCCAAGCAGTACCCAGGCCGGCTCACGCTCACGCCGGTGCAGCCGGAAGTCGATCCGCCAGGACTGCCGTTCACTTTTGCGATCTCGATGGGAGTGCGCAAAGGCAATACGCAGCTCCGAGACACGCTCGAGCATTTCCTAGATCGGCATCAGCGCGAAGTGGAGAGCATTCTGCGGAAATACGGCGTGCCGCTAATCGAAGATCAGACGGCAGCAGCGAGGGGGAATTGATGCGCATCGATCGCCTCGCATTCCTGCTCGTGGGTACAGCGTTGCTGCTGCTCATCGCGTGCCAGCGGGAAGATCGTCGTTTCCGCGAGGCTCCTCCCTCTTCTGGCGTAGTGAACACGATTCAGGTGAGCGAACTCCATCCTGGCGGACAGCAGATCGCGACGCCGCCGGTTCCGAATTCTTACGAAGAGAGCGCATACGCGGTTTCGGAAGGCAAGCGGCTCTTTAGCCAATTCAATTGCGTAGGCTGCCACTCGAATGGCGGGGGCGGGATTGGTCCACCGCTCATGGATAACCAATGGATCTACGGCGGTGAGCCGGCCAACATCTTCGCCAGCATTATGGAGGGTCGTCCGAACGGGATGCCCTCATGGCGCGGACGCATCCCCGAAGACCAGGGATGGGAGCTTGTCGCCTACGTACGCTCGCTCAGCGGGCAGTTGGCGAAAGATGTCGCTCCTGGACGCAGCGACCACATGTCCGGCAAGAAGCCTGAGGCGAACACGCCGCGCGAAACTCCGACCGGTGTTACAGGAGCTCCGACGCACCAATGAAGCTCTCCCGCGCAGCTGCGTATGCCACGCTCCTCCTGCTTGCCGGATGCCAGAGCAATCACTCGATGCTCTGGAGTTCTGCCAGCAAGCAGGCCTCGGACATCGAGTGGCTCTACTGGTTCATTTTCTGGATTTGCCTCGTCGTCTTCGTGCTGGTGATCGCCTTCTTTGCTGGGGGGTTGGCCAAGTCGAATGTCGATGAGGAAGAGATGGCCCCGATACTGGAGAGCAACGAGCCAGGAGATCGCCGTGCCAAAGTGGGAGTGAGTATCGCTTTGGGAATCACCGTGGTCACGCTCTTCGTTGTGCTCGCGCTCAGCATCGTTACCGGCAAGACCACTGAAGGGCTCACCTCGAAGAATCCCATCACTATCGAAGTGACTGGACATCAATGGTGGTGGGAGCTGCGCTATCCGAATCCGCAGGCCGATCTGACGGTCCTTAGCGCGAACGAAATTCACATTCCTGTCGGCAAGCCCATTGTGGTACTGACCGCCAGCCGCGATGTGATCCACAGCTTCTGGGCTCCGAATATCGATGGCAAGCGCGACTTGCTGCCCGGATATCAGTCGGCATTCACGTTTCAGATCGACAAGCCCGGCATTTATCACGGGCAATGCGCCGAGTTCTGCGGCGAGCAGCATGCGCACATGGGATTCGAGATCGTCGCGCAGACCATGGACGAATTTCAGCACTGGCTGAACCAGCAGCGCAAGCCGGCGGTCGAGCCGCAGGATGCGAAATTAGTGCATGGCCGCGACGTGTTTCTCACGCACGCCTGCGTGCTCTGCCACACGATTCGCGGAACTGACGCAGGATCGAAAGTCGGTCCCGATTTGACACACATGGGCAGCCGTCGACTGCTTGCGGCAACGGCGATCAGTAACGCTCCGGGTTCGTTGGCGGGATGGATTACGGATCCGCAGCGCATTAAACCCGGAGTGCGCATGCCGGCGAACCCGCTCGCGCCGGCGGATCTGGATGCGCTGGTGACGTATTTGAGGAGTTTGCAGTAGGGAGAACGACAGAACCGGCGGCGGTTCCGTTGCGGCATCGCGATCACAACCGTGGCTTGAATGATCGACTGAATACCAACCTATGACGCCTTCATCCAACCCGAAAATGGCCGTTGCCGAACCGCCGGTGGTCCCTCCGCCGACTGCCGATCGCCAGCTTCGGCTCCAGCGCGCGTGGAAGGAGCCGACCGGCTTCTTCGGCTGGTTCACGAAGGTTCATCACACCAGTATCGGCACGCGATTCCTCGTTACGGCGTTCATTTTCTTCGTGCTCGGCGGGCTGCTGGCGATGCTGATGCGCCTGCAACTGGCGCGTCCGGAGAATCGCTTCCTCGGTCCCGACAAGTACAACCAGTTCTTCACCATGCATGGCAGCACGATGATTTTTCTCTTCGCCGTGCCGCTGATGTTTCAGGGACTCGGAATTTACCTGGTGCCGTTGATCGTCGGCACGCGCAACATCGCATTTCCGCGCCTGGCGGCCTTCAGCTACTACATCTATCTGTTCGGCTGCGTTTTCTTCTGGGTCGGACTACTGCTCAACACGGGCGCCGATCGCGGATGGTTCGCCTACGTCACCCTCTCTGGTCCGGACTTCTCGCCCGGCAAGCGCGTCGATTTTTGGGCGCAGATGATTACGTTTACTGAGACCTCGGCGCTCGCGACGGCGGTGTGCCTGGCCGCGACGATCCTGAAGCATCGCGCGCCAGGCATGTCGCTCAACCGCATGCCGATGATCCTATGGGAAAAACTGGTGCTCTCGTTCATGGTGATCTTCGCCATGCCGGCAGTGATGCTCTCGAGCAGCATGCTGCTGCTGGATCGCACGGTGGGCACGCAGTTCTTCAATCCTGCAGAAGGCGGAGACGTCCTGCTCTACCAGCATCTGTTCTGGTTCTTCGGCCATCCTGACGTTTACATCATTTTTCTTCCCGGAACAGCCATTATCACGACACTGGTCACGTGCTTCACCCGGAGGCACATCTTTGGATATCTAGCACTTGTCGTTTCGACCATCAGCATCGGGTTCATCGGCTTCGGCGTGTGGGTGCATCACATGTTCGCCACCGGCCTTCCCCAAATGGGAGAGAGCTTCTTCACTGCGGCAACGCTGATGATCGTGATCCCTACTGCAGTCCAGTTCTTCTGTTGGATTGCAACCATTTGGGAAGGACGGCTGCAGTTCAAGTTCCCCATGTGGTGGGTCGCGGGATTTTTCTTTGTATTCATGATCGGCGGTCTCTCCGGCCTGATGCTGGCATCGGTGCCCGTGGATACGCAAGTACACGATACCTTCTTCGTCGTCGCGCATTTCCATTACGTGCTGATCGGCGGCGCGGTCTTCCCCATGTTCGGCGCCTTGTATTTCTGGATTCCGAAAATGATGGGACGCATGATGAACGAGAAGCTCGGCTACTGGAACTTCTGGCTTTTCTTCATCGGCTTCAACATGACGTTCTTCACCATGCACTTCCTCGGGCTGCGCGGCATGACGCGTCGCGTTTATACCTACCTTCCCGAAATGAACTGGGGCTGGCTGAACTTCGTCGCGACTATCGGCGCGTTTCTGATGGGAGCGGGCGTGCTGGTGTTCATCATCAACTTTTTCTGGAGCCGCGTGCATGGACGCATCGCGGGTACGGATCCGTGGAAGGCGGGGTCACTGGAATGGGCTGTTCCCTCCCCGCCTCCACACTACAACTTTGCCGAACTGCCCACGGTGAATGGCCGCGAGGCATTGTGGGACGCCGAACCGAATCAGCCGATTGTCACCGGCGTGCGCGATGACATCCGCGAGGTGCTGATCACCGATTCGCTTGACGGAGATCCTGATTCCAAAATGGACTCGCCCGAGCCGAGTGCATGGCCGTTCTGGGCAGCCATTGCTATCACTGGTCTCTTCGTCGGCTCGGTCTTCAGCGCGAAGTCAGTCGAGTACACATCGATTCCCGTGATCATCACTCTGATTGGCTGGTATTGGCCCAAGTGGCGCGAAACGCAGCAGAGAAAGGCGACGGAAGTATGGAGCGACTGAGCGAACGCCCGGCGCTCGACGTCTCGGCGCTGCCGACGGTCGTCTTCGGCCCACGCAATCCGGTGTGGCTCGGGACCATTCTCTTCATGCTCATCGAAGGCTCGATGATCGCGATGGTGTGGGCCTGCTACTTCTACTACCGCACACGCACCAGCGACTGGCCTCCGGGTGTGCTGCCTCCGAACCTGACCTGGGGTGTGGCGAACGGCATCGTCTTCATCCTGAGCCTCGGCCCGGCGTGGTGGATTCGCCGCAAAGCGCGTGCAGGCGATCTGCTCGGCTGCCGCATCTGGCTGAGCGTTCTCGCGCTGTTTGGCCTGGTGAACATCATCCTGCGCGGCTTCGAGTTCGCGAATTTGAATTGCCGCTGGTCGGCGAATGCCTACGCTTCGACAATTTGGGTGCTCATGGGAGTTCATTCCGGGCATCTGCTTACCGACTTCATCGAGACCGTCGTCCTCGCGGCGCTGGCGTTTACCGATCGCGTGGACGGGACCCGTTTCACGGACTTCGACGAGAACTCGATGTACTGGTATTTCGTCGTCGGCATCGCGCTGGTGACGAATTTCGTGGTTTATGGCGCTTCGAGGTTGTTTTGAAATGAGTGCGATTGAAATGACACCTGTATTTGTACTCGAGCACGCCTCGCCTACAACACTGTCATCCCTTCGACCGCCGCGACGCCGCCTCGTGCTTCGGCGAGTTGCTGTTGCGGTCGAGGGGATCTGCTGTTCTCCGCGAGTGTCGAACAGCAGGTCCCCCGCTCCGCAAACCAAATTATTTCAGGCCGGCACTGATTCGCCGCGGAGCGAGGGATGACAGTGTCTGGGCAGGATGCACGTTGTTCTCGAAGCTAAGGAGTGCAGGTTGTTCTTGAGCGTGGCATGAGTGAAACCCAATCAATCGTCGATACCCCGCGCCTCGAATTCGCCGTTTGGTGGGGTGTCGCCGCTGGACCGGTTGCGTGGGCGTTCGACCTTGGATTCAGCTATGCCGTCGCGCCTCACGCATGCTCGACGGGACACTTTTACCTGCTGCACATCATTTCGCTGATCTGCTTCATTGTCGCGCTGACCGGATTCGTGCTGGCGTTCGGCACGCAGAGGAAGATGCCCGAGCGGGCTGACAAGCAAGGACATGCGCCCCGGGATCGCGCGTTCTTTCTCTCGCTGGTTGGAATCACCATGAGTTTGTTTTTTGCAGTGATCATCATCGCGGGAGCGGTGCCGCGATGGATTTTAAGTCCGTGTTCCTGAAATGAAACGGCTGCGTACAAGTCGAATCATGGGGCTAGGAGCACTTCTGTGCCTCGCCAATGTCCCACTCTGGGCGCATGAGGATGGCGCACGTGCGGCAGCCATGACTTGGACATGGGAGCCTTCAGTGGTAATTCCCATTTTGATATCCGCTTCGTTGTACGCCATCGGCCATGTGCGAATGCGGCGACGAGCAAGCGCGCGCCTCTTCACCTGGTCATTCGTTTCCTATTTCGCGGGAATGCTCGCACTCATCATCGCGCTCGATTCCCCGGTGCATCTCGTAGGCGAGCAGTTGTTCTGGGTACACATGACGCAGCACGAGCTGCTAATGCTCATCGCTGCTCCGTTGCTCGTGATGGGAAGACCGCTCGTGCCTTTCCTGTGGGCGTTGCCGCAATCCTGGCGCGAAGGGCTGGGGCGACTCTCCAAAACGAAAGTCTGGCGCGGCACATGGATTGGGATCTCTTCTGCCGGCGCAGCTTGGATCATCCACGCCGTTGCGCTGTGGATCTGGCATGCTCCCTCGCTGTTTGAAGCGGCACTGCACAGCGAAGCCGTTCATGCAGTGCAGCATCTGTGCTTCCTGGGCAGCGCACTGCTGTTTTGGTGGACATTAATTCATGGACGTCATGGACGCCTCGGCTATGGGGCCGCGGTCGTGTACGTCTTCACTACGGCGGCGCATAACAGCATCCTCGGGGCCCTGCTGACATTTGCGCCGCGAGCGTGGTACCCGACATACGTGAGCACGGCGCAGAACTGGTCGTTTACACCGCTCCAGGATCAGCAGCTTGGTGGGCTCATCATGTGGGTGCCTGCCGGAGTGGTTTTGCTGGTCGTGGGACTTGCGCTATTCGCCGCGTGGCTGGGCGAATCGCAGCGCCGCTTTGAATACACGCGCATGGCCGCGCTCATGAAGGAAACGCGGGGAGCTGCTCATGCGCGCTAAAACCGTTCAGACATTTGTTTCGATTATCGTCGTTGTTTTAGTCGCGCTGTTGTTCAGCGCGTGGGCGCGCCAGAGTAAGACGAGGACCTATGCGCGAGCGGCGAAGATGCTGCATGGTGATCCGGCGCTCGGTCCGGACAAAATTCGCAAATACGGTTGTTACACCTGCCACACGATTCCGGGAGTTGCCGGCGCAAACGGTCTTGTAGGGCCTCCGCTTTCGGGAATTTACGAGCGCGTCTTCATCGCCGGCGAGGTGCCGAACACGCCGGAGAACATCACGCGCTGGATTCAGCATCCGCACGCGATCGAGCCAAACACGGTAATGCCCGAAATGGGAGTGACGGATCAGGATAGCCGAGACATTGCGGCGTTTTTGTATACGGTGCGATGAGGCCTTTGGGGAGCATATGTTTGGATGAAGAGAATACTTACATCTGTCATCCTGAGGCCAGGTTTTGGCCGAAGGATCTCCCGAAACTGCTTGGGGCATACATGCTCGCTGCTGGCTCCTCCGCTCGTGAGTCGGAACTTCGGGTAGACGAGCGAGGCCAGAGCATGAAGCCCTAAGCATCGCGGGAGATCCTTTGCGCAAAAGAAGCGCTTCAGGATGACAGGCCAAAGGAGTGCCGCATTTCTCAAATACATTTTGAACTCTTGCTTGAAATCTTTGAACACGCTTGAAACCAAGGAGAGAACCATGAAGCTGCCCATTCACTACATCGCGGGTGCGACCTCGTTGTTACTGCTCGGCAGCGGCCTTGCTCATGCCCAGGGCGCCGACTGCTCCAAAGTCCCTGACTACAACAAGCTGAAAACCACGCTGACGCAAGTCGTTAAGGAAGGTAAGGACGCAAACGGCGGCATGGGCAACCAGGAGTGGGCAGCGGTGGTGAATCGCGATGGAACCGTTTGCGCTGTGGTGTTCAGCGGGCCGGATCGCTCAAAAGAATGGCCAGGTAGCCGGCTGATCGCCGCGGAAAAGGCAAACACCGCGAATGCTCTCAGCCTCGATGACTTCGCTCTCTCTACTGGAAATCTGTACTCCGGGGCGCAGCCCGGCGGCAGTCTCTATGGTCTTGCCATGCTTGGGCCGAACCCCACTGCAGCGTTCGGGGGCCCTCCGACCAAGTTCGGCCAGGCGGATGATCCAATGGTCGGCAAGCCGATTGGCGGTGTGATCGTCTTCGGCGGAGGTCTCCCACTCTATACACACGATGGCAAACTTGTCGGAGGCCTCGGCGTGAGCGGCGATACGTCCTGCACCGATCACGTGATCGCGTGGAAGGTTCGCAATAAACTTGGACTCGACGCCGTCCCAATGGGCGTTGCGCCGGGCCAGAGCG